>Ga0265338_10000281_pt1 | contig 91847 bp, 80 predicted proteins | sample 42126metaG_FD_193579 | JGI IMG/M metagenome (GOLD analysis project Ga0265338, IMG submission 193579) | Rhizosphere microbial communities from Carex aquatilis grown in University of Washington, Seatle, WA, United States - 4-21-26 metaG | ecosystem: Host-associated > Plants > Roots > Rhizosphere...
GGCGGCGGGCCTGGGCGCCACGCTCAGCACCACGGCGGCAGGCTTTGCAGCCGACCGCTTTGGTAATACCGTCGCGTTTATCGGGCTGGCGGTATGCGGTGCGCTGGCTGTCTTGCTCGTCTGGGTCGCGCTGCCGGAGACACGCGAGAATGCTCCGCCCGACGCGTCGCCGGCGCAAAACCCGACCACGCCGACTTCATCGACGTCACCGGCTTCATCAACGCAGCCGAACCCGCCCCCGTCAAATCCGACCCCGTTTTCCGTCCCGCCCGCATAACGCTCGCGTGCAGCTCACGCCCTGCGTGCAAAAACATTGCTCAGCAGTCACTTACATTTGCTTGCGTATGTTTCAGGTACGAATCGTGCTCTCCTTCTTATCAGGGACGCCGCTGCGGCAACCCGATCGCAAGGAGACCGACATGCTAAGCGCAGCTTCGCTAGAAAAAGAGACAGATCTGCAACCCTACTCTGACCAGTCACAGCAAGAAAACTACGCGGATGATACGACGCAGGATGACTGGTTTCATTTGCCCCAAACGGGCTTCCCGCTGTCATATTCGACCCCGGGACATTGCTCGATGGGATGGTAACAATTACAAAACAATTGTAAAAATGTGTAACGAGTCGCCTCGGTAGCGGTCAAGTCCGCGGCCTGACGGCGCTCGAAAACTGCCGGAACAAATTTTTTTCAGCCGCCGTACCTGTTTGTTCAGGCTTGGCGATTAAGCTTGCCTTGGGGCTTCGTGACAGACGACCTCCACGTTATGGCCGTCCGGATCCAGGACAAAAGCACCGTAGTAGTTCGGGTGGTAATGGAGCCGAAGGCCGGGAGCACCGTTGTCCGTGCCTCCCGCTTGTAACGCCGCCCGATGGAAAGCATCGACCAGAGCCCTGCTGGCGACCCGAAACGCGACGTGCAAAGTCGGCGTATTGGGGCTGCCCCGGCTAATCCAGAACTCCGGTTTGGGCGCTTCTCCATAGCCTGCCACATCGGCGTGGCCGGTCACCGCAGCAGGGAATTCAACCAACAGTTCCATGCCGATGGGCGCCAACGCTGCGCTGTAGAACCGTTTGCTCTGCTCGAAGTCGCTGACGACGACACCCGTATGATCGATCATGATTTTCCCTCGCTAAACATCGGATTAACAGCTGGCTACGTAGCGGATTGCGCTTTTGCCAGTCTCGTGCGCTGCAAGAATACCCCGGCGCTCCTTCTCGAAAAAGTCTCGCGAAGCTGGCATCGATATGCCTTCGCCCCTGCGGAAAACATGGAGTGCATTCCTCATGCCCAAGAGCTTTGGCAGCATCTGGCTGCGCGGCGTGAAACGCCTGATGAAAATTCATCGCGATCAGGCCACCCAACTTGCCCAGCGACGCAAGAAGGAAGCGAGCGCGGCCAAGAAAGCGGCGGCGAACACGACTGCAGCGACCGCGACGACCGCGACGGCCACTGCAGCGACGAAACGAGCAACGGCTGCGGCGAGAGCAGCAACCACAGCGGCAGCAAAATCAGCGAAGGCAAGGGCCACGGCAGCCAGGCCATCGATGAGCTCGGCAACCGGGCCCCAGTCCCGTTCTGGCGAAGCGCCAAGCCGGCGCGCGCGCGTACGCGCGCAAGGCACATGGACGCGCTCGTTTTTCTCCGCGCCGCCGGTTGGCATGGAACTGATCAACCATATGACCTACGGGCTGTATTTACCGCGCGGCCCACAGATGGACGTGACAGAAGCAATACATGCGATCCACGCGCGTCCCCTCGTCGTCATGCTGCATGGTTGCAGGCAGAACATTGAGGATTTTGCCCAAGGAACGGGGATGAACCTGCTGGCCGATCGCAATGATTACGCGGTGCTGTATCCGGAGCAATCGAAGCATGCACAAGCACATCGCTGCTGGCGATGGTATGACGAAGCGCCTGGCGCCGGCGCCAAAGAAGCGGCATCGATTGCCGCACTGGTGCACGCGATAGTGGCGGAACATTGCCTCGACGCCTCGCGCGTTTATGTAGCGGGTTTGTCGGCCGGCGCAGGGATGGCCATGTTGCTCGCGATACGCTACCCAGCGCTGTTCGCGGCGGTAGGCTTGCACTCGGGGGTCGCGTTTGGCGAAGCACGCACGGCGACGAGCGCCATGGGCGTCATGCACCGTGGCGCACGGCGCGATCCGGTCGAACTGATCCGCGGCGCGCTCGACGGCGCCGCGTACCCGGGCATGCCTGCACTGATCGTGCACGGCGATTCGGACAATATTGTCGCGCAGGTAAACGGGGACCAACTCGAAATGCAGTGCCTGCAACTGAACGGCGCGCTTGCGCAAGATGGCAAGTTAGCCGGCGCGGTAAAAATGACAGTGAGCAACGCCCACTCCAAGGTGATCGAACGCGACTACCGAGCCGGCAATCGCGTAATCGTGCGCGCGTGCCGCATAGCGGGACTCAAGCATGAGTGGAGCGGCGGCGACCCGGCGCTCCCTTTCAACTCGGCACAGGGGCCGAATGCCAGCGCAATGATGTGGGACTTCTTTCGTCTACACCGTCGAAATTAAAGGTCTTTGACTGACGCGCCCGCAATTTTACCGTCGATGATGTCTTCCCCATACTGACTTGCGCTACGCTTGGCTACACCAAAATCGGGGAACGTCGCGGTCTGCTCCGGGCGGAATACTCGGCTGCCTTCCGCCCCGCCGGGAACGCCTGGACGGCATACCCGCACAGCAACGTCATAGCCTTCCGCGTGTTTCTTGTGGCCATCGGCCTTGCTGAATTTGCGCAAAAACACCAGCGGATGGACTTCGAAATCTTTATATAACAGCGGGTGAACGGAAAACATGGCGGATCCTAAAAAACGTAGTAGTGACACCACTATACGCTGTGCCACCCCACATCACCTTTTATTTCACCGAGCAAGGCCGGATTCTCGGTGCTGCGGAAACGGCGCGTAGCGGCATCATGGCGAGGTACTTCGGCCTGCGCTCTTGGGCAGTTGCAACGATTCCAGTTCGAGAAACGCTCCCCGAGCGACCGTAAACGCGCATCGAAATGGTCCAGACCAAGCAAACCCAGTGCAGCGCGCTGCTGCGGAACTCGCGACGCTACATATGCTATAAAGTTAATGTTACGATAACATTTGCATCCTACTGGAAGCACACATCGTGAAGTCGACAAAATTCGTTACTGCTTGCTACATCATGTCTTTTATCGGCGCTCATCAGCCGCGTATGCTTTCGACCGCGACGATCGCCAAGTGGGTGGACACGCACGCCGCGCGGGCGCGACAGATCGTCTCCCAATTAGTCAAGGCGGGACTGCTGACCTCGGCGCGTGGCGGCGGTGGCGGCGTACTGCTCGCTCGACCCGCGACGAAAATCACCTTCCTCGACATCTACGATGCGATAGGCGACGAGGACATGCTTTTTTTCTCGGTGCAGAATCCGTTTTCCAATTGGGCCGATCACTGCAGCGTCCATGACGTGCTCCAGGACCTGCGCGGCGATATCGAAAAGAAGGCGCGGCTGTCACTGAAAAGCATCAAGCTTTCCAATGTATTCGTGCCGTGGGACGAGGAAACCATGAAGCGGGTGCAAAACAAGCGCACGCGCTCCACTAAGGTGAAAGAGCCAGCTTAAGCTGCACCGTCGCGCCCCGAGTCTATCCACAATAAAGCGATGCCGCCGAATTCATTACAGCCTACATGCAATTGTTACTATTACTTTAACCTAAAGCGCTCGACCTATCGAATCGATTGGCGAGAAGCGAACGATGGCCAGACGGCGCTCACTACGATTTCCGCCAACCCTACTCCAGCGATACCGTGTATAGACCACAAACAGGAGAACCGCCATGGGACAGAACGTCGCGTTGATCATCGGTGCCGGAGACGCGTTGGGCAGCGCCATTGCGCAGCGTTTCGCCAGGGAAGGCTACAACGCGTGCGTGGTCAGGCGGGATGTGGAAAAGCTCGCGCCGTTGGTCGCCGCGATCGAAGCCGAAGGCGGCAAGGCCATCGCCTATGGCGCGGATGCACGCAAGGAAGAACAAGTCACGGCGCTCTATGCCACGATCGAAAAAGACGTCGGCCCCATCGATGTCATGGTCTTCAATATCGGCGCCAATGTGCAATTCAGCATCACGGAAACCTCCGCGCAGAAGTATTTCAAGGTCTGGGAAATGGGCTGCATGAGTGGCGGGCTGCATGAGTGGCTTCCTCGCGGGCCGCGAGGCGGCGAAAGTCATGCTCACGCGTGGCCACGGCACGATCCTCTTTACCGGCGCGACCGCAAGCACCCGGGGCGCCGCGAACTTCGCCGCTTTTGCCGGTGCAAAACATGGCCTGAGGGCGCTCGCGCAAAGCATGGCCCGGGAGCTCGGCCCGCAAGGCATACACGTGGCGCATATCGTGATCGACGGCGCAATCGATACCGAGTTCATCAAGAACCTGTTCCCTGAGCGCTACAAGCTCAAGGAGGTCGACGGCATCTTGAATCCCGCTCATATCGCCGAGAATTATTGGCACTTGCATCGGCAACCCAGAACCGCTTGGACCTTTGAAATGGATTTACGTCCGTATCTGGAGCAATGGTAAGAACACGAGGTAAAACCCCCGGGGTTAAATCCGTGGGTTAAATCCCCGGGTTAAATCTTCTACGCACTTGGAGAGTCATCGTGAGCAAAGAAGTTACTTTCTATTTTGATGTGGGCAGCCCGACTTCCTATCTAGCCTCGCGCGTTTTGCCCCGCATCGCACGCGAGCGCGGCGCCGTGGTGGTCTGGAAACCGGTACTGCTCGGCGGCATCTTCAAGGCGACGGGCAACAGCGCTCCCGGCGAGATTCCGACCAAGTTGGCCTGGATGTTTCGCGATATAGCGCTGTGGGCTGACAAATGGGGCGTCGAGTTCGAGACCAACCCTGCCTTTCCGATCAACACGCTGGCCCTGCAGCGCGGCGCGGCGGCCTACGAAAACACGGATAAATTCACGACCTATATCGACGCCGTGTTTTCTGCCATGTGGGAAAAGCCAAAAAATCTCGGCGATCCCGCAACACTGGCGGCCGTGCTCACCGCGGTGGGTTTCGACGCCGACGACTTCAAGGAACGGATCGGCTCGCCCGACGTAAAGGAACGACTCAAGGCCAATACCGACGAAGCGGTGCGCGCCGGTGCTTTCGGCTGCCCGACTTTTGTCGTGGGCGACGAACTCTTTTTCGGTCAGGACCGCCTGGAGTTCGTCAGCCGCGCGCTTGAGCACGATTGAGCCCGCCCTACCGCCGCACAGCGTGCGCCGATTGCTACAGCACGGTCGGCGCCAGCGGCAATTAAGCCCTCTCGCTAATCAGACGTTCTAGTCGAGTCTTCTGCCAAGTCGCTGGATCAACGCGGCTTCGTCGGGATACTGAGCAAGCAAGGCGGCAGTCTCGGCCAATTCGAATTCGCTGAATTCAAACCCGGGCGCGACCGTGCATCCGACCAAGGCATAGCCTTGCGGATCGGTGCATTCCGCGGCAAACCAGGCTCCTGCGGGCACCACCGCTTGGAATACCGCATCGCTGCGCTCAATCGCATTGCCTAACCGATGCGTAATGCGCTGCTCCCCCGGCTCCAATACGTGCACATCGAGCGGGCTGCCTGCATAGAAATGCCATACCTCGTCCGAACGAATTCGATGCCAAGCAGAATAAGCGCCATCGCACAACAGGTAATAGATGGCGGTCGAGGCGCTGCGTTGAGTGCCCAAAGCCGCGCGTGTAATCGTTTCGCGGCAGCGGTAGGTTTCTCGAAAGTAGCCGCCCTCGGGATGCGCGATTAAAGAAAATCTCTCAATCAGTTGATTTTTAACGTCTTTTTCGTTTCCCATATTCCGCACCGTTCGGATTATTAAATATTTCTTTCTGCGGCTAAATAACAACTGCCCTCTGCATCAGTTTCTCTTGAAATTAATTAGCCGGTAGAATCCACCGTCGATATGAGCCGCGCGCAATGTTGTTTCGAAATCAGCCGCCGGCTTTCTATCGCAAGGGTCCACTTGTTATAAAAATGAAAGGTTACATAAACCGTCAGCCCTTCGATCTCTATGAACGCAAAAAAACTCGCTGCCTGCCTTGCTGTTGCCTGCGTAACCACGTCGGCGTTCGCGGACGATACGCCATTTCTGTCCAACCGCCGCATCACCGACCAGGGTGTGATGAACCTTGGGACGCGCACGGGCAGTGAAATCGGCGTTTCAGCATCGTTTTACAAATATCAGGAACCCGACTTCGGGGTGAGGGAACAAGGCGCGAGGGGCGCAATCGATTACAGCGGCACTTATCACTTTAAGAACAACGCCTTTGTACGTGCCGAATTGAAATATTCCAACGGCCCGGTCCACTATGCCTCGGCCTCTGGAACACAAACCGATCCGAATTTCTATTACGAGGCTCGTGCGCTGATCGGCTACGACACGAATCTGCGCAACTTCGATCTCTCGATGTTCACAGGCTTTGGCTATCGGTATCTGGAAGACAACCTAAATGGCGTCAGTCAGACCGGATCGATTGGATACAACAGACAGAGTCAGTATTTTTACATCCCGGTCGGCATTATTCACCGGATGCATTTGGGCTCGCCCTCGGATCGGCTAACCAGCACCTTCGAGTTCGACTATCTCGTGTATGGACACCAAAAATCGACGCTTAGCGCTTTGGTCGGTCATGACGGCGTAACTCAATCCGACGATGCCAACAATAGTCAACGCAGCGGTTATGCATTGCGGGTAAGTTCAATGTATGAAACGCGCCATTGGTCGATCGGGCCATATTTCACGTATTGGAGCATCCACCAATCCAGCGTTTCCACCTTGAATGTAGTGGAAGACGGATTCCGCTTCACGGAACAAGCTGTGGAGCCGCGCAACAACACGATAGAAGCCGGTGTCAGAGCTGCTGTGCGGTTCTAACCACGGCCGCGCAGAGCACCCTCGACTCGCAACCGCAAGGCTTGACGGCCGAGCGGCGTCCAGTCCCGCGGTGAGCGCATCACGCAATATTCCAATCGAATACTGGAGCGCTCGACGCGTTCCAGCAGTAACTCAGGCAAACATCCTGCCAACCCGGTAAGTGGCACCGTGCGGTCCGTACTGTTCGGTATGCGGCTGCCCCGCGGCAATTTCAAAGATATCGCCGACCTGATACAGCTTGGCCACCTCGTTACACGAAATGAGCACCTCGCCCTCGGTCACGATAGCCCGTGCCGAGAAGTCATGTGCGTGCAACCCAACGAATTCGTTCGGGCCATAGACGCGATCGAGTATTTGTTGGCACCCTGCTGCCTTCAATTGCGCTTCGAATGCTTCGATGTTTGCCTGATTGCTCATCGTTCAACTCCGTCGTTGTGAGGTGGTTCGAATATCTTACCGGGTTCACAAGAAACGTGTTGGCGGCTCAATGAGCGCAATGCAGCGCCCCAATGCAAACCTCAGCGCAGCGCATCCAGCGCATCCAGCGTTTCGCGCAGCCACGCGCCGATGTCCGCAATTTCGTCCATGCACACGCTATGCGGCATCGGGTAGACATGCCAAGTCAGCGAGCATCCCTTATCCAGCAAGGTATCGCGAGCGAGTTCGCCCAACTGTATCGGCAACACCTCATCGTCGGTGCCGTGCGCGGCGAATATCGGCGTAGTCCGGTTAACCTCACTGAACTCCGTTTCGATCAGGCTGATGGACGGAATATACGTGGACAGCGCCAGCACGCCGGCCAGCCGCTGCGGATGCGTGAGCGCCACGGTGTAAGCCATTGCGCCGCCCTGCGAAAAACCCGCGACGACAATGCGTTCGGTCGGCACGCCGCGTTGGTTTTCGCGGGCAATCAACTGGCGTATCGCCTCGCGCGATCGGCGCAGGCCGACCTCATCGGCACTGCGCGCGTTGCGATCCACCGACACGATGTCGTACCAGGCCGGCATGACATAGCCGTTATTCCAAGTGACGGGAATCGCCGGCGCGTGCGGGAAAATAAAGCGGATCCCCAGGCTGGCCGGCAGGCGCAGTTGCGGCACCACGGGCACGAAATCGCTGCCGTCGGCGCCCAGGCCATGCATCCAGATCACCGAGAACGTCGGGTTGGGTGCGGTTTCAATTTCAATTGCTGGAAGGTAGTCGGTCATGGCGTTCCGGGGCGCTTAGCTTTGCGGCGGCACAGTGCCGTCCGGTGTCGCGTTGTCGATCAATTGCGGAAGAAATTTGGCCGCAAGTTCGTTCACCATCCCGGCAGGCAGGCCCAATTTCGCGGCCATCGTCTCGATGCCGTCGTCGCCAAGCACGCTTTTGACCTGGTCGGCCGAAATCGGCAGATTTTGACCCGAACCCACCCAGGAATCGACGATCTCGCCCAGACCCTGCTCGTGAAAGCGCGTTACCAGCCCGTCCAAACCGCCCGGTTGCTGGTTGATGAACTCCATCACTTTGGCGCCGGCGGGATGCTGGGTCGGATCGATGTCGCCGACCAGAGAAGCTAGATTACCGAGCAGACTCATTTTAAAACTCCTCAGGAAAAATTCGTACTTGATAAAAATCCCGGACGATGACCTTCATCGTCCGTGTTCGCGCGCACGCAGCCGTGCCCGACAGAACCCCAAACAGGGCCACCGACGCGGCTGCAAACAGGTCCACGACAAACCGGCAAACGGGTCCATTCTGCCGCGTTTTGCTGAAGGCGAAAAGAAAACATGCCGAAATCATGCGATAGCCCCGCGAAGCCCCGTCCATCGGAACTTCCGGCATATGCGGGACTCTTCCTGTATAACATTTCTAGTATGCTGCTTGGTATGCTGCTCAAACACAAAGACCGGTCATTCGGCCTTTCAACCAGGATCGCTTATGAGCGCACTCGATGTACTCGCCGATAATGCCGGCGCGCCGCACGCCGATGAAGATCCGCGAGTGAACACCATTCTCGATATCTTCGCCAAGGAAACCCGCATCGAGCGCGCCAATTTGCGCCTCGATGTGCGCACTGACGATCTCGGGATCGCCTCGCTGGACCTGACGATGGCCGTATTTGAGATCGAATCGCACTTCAAGATCGAGATCCCGATGGTGGCCGGTGACACCGACGCAGAATTCGTCACCGTCGGCGCGCTGGTGCGCCACGTCATTTCAGTGCTCGACCGCGCCGCCCAAAATGGGCCAGGTGCAGCCGCAGCGGGGATCTAGTTGAACAACATACCGCGCCGGGTGGCCATCACCGGTCTGGGCGCAATCGCGGCGCTCGGCCATGACGTACCGACCTTGTGGCGTGCCCTGCAGGCTGGCGAATGCGGGATCCGGCCGATCGCGAACATTGCCTCGGACCGGCTGAACGCCAAGCATGCAGCCGAAGTCATCGGTTTCGATGCAAGCACCCATTTCGATGCGCGACGCCTGCCGATGCTGGACCGCACGTCGCAACTCGCGTTGGTCGCCGCGCGCGAGGCCATGCGTGAGGCACTGCCGAATGGGCTTGCCGAAGCGGGCTATGCTCCGCAGCGCTGCGGCGCGATCTTGGGTGCGGGCATTGGCATCGAGACCTTCGATAGCGCTTACCAGATACTGTATGGCCAAGGCTCGAACCGGCTGCATCCGCTGACGGTGCCACGCATCATGCCCAATGCGCCAGCGAGCCACGTGTCGATCGAATTCGGTTTGCGCGGCCCCTGTTTTGCGACGGCTTCGGCCTGTGCATCCTCGACTCACGCACTGGGCCTGAGCTTTCAGATGATACGCAGCGGCATGCTCGACCTGGCCGTGTCGGGCGGCGCCGACGCTTCGATCACGGTCGGATTTATCAAAGGCTGGGACGCGCTGCGGGTGCTGAGCCCCGACGCATGCCGGCCATTTTCCAAAGACCGCACGGGCCTCGTGATCGGCGAGGGCGCGGCGATTCTTGTGCTCGAGGAATGGCAGCATGCGCTAGAGCGAGGCGCAAGGATCCATGGCGAAATGGTCGGCTTCGGTATGAGCGCGGACGCGGTCGACATGACCGCGCCCGATGCAGCCGGCGCCGCTCAAGCGATCGAGGCAGCGCTGGCCGACGCGAGCCTGAAGCCCGACCAGGTGGACTACATCAACGCGCATGGCACCGGCACCCGGTTGAACGATCGCACCGAAACTGCGGCGCTGATGCGGGTATTCGGCACCCATACCCAGCGGCTGGCCGTTTCATCGACCAAGTCGATGCTGGGCCACTGTCTGAATGCAGGCGGCGCGCTGGAAGCGCTCGCAACAGTACTCTCGCTGCGCGACGGCGTGATTGCGCCCACCGTCGGGTTTCGCGAAGCGGACCCGGAGTGCGCGATCGATTGTGTGCCGAATCAGGCGCGTGTCATGCCTATCACGGTCGCACTTTCGAATTCGTTTGCATTTGGCGGTCTTAACGCGGTATTGGCTTTGCGGAGCGTGGCATGAGTTTGGCGCATAAGAGTGTGGCGTACATCAACAGGATCGGCACTGCCGTGCCCGAACACGATATTCATCTGCCGTTTATTGCGCTCGCACGCACGCTGCTCGCCGACGAGAAAACCCGCACGGTGTTTGACCGCATGGCCGAGCGTGCCGGCATCGCGCATCGCTATTCGTGTTTGCGCGCGGGCAACCTGGAGGCCGGTGAAATCGACTCGACCGGCTTTTATCGACGTGGCAATTTCCCGGGCACCGCGACACGCATGGCGCTGTACGAAAGCCAGGCGCTGCCGCTAGCGCAACGTGCGGTCGCCGCGCTGGAATTGGGCGCCGACCTCGCGCGCGTGACCCATCTGGTCGTGGCTTCGTGCACGGGGTTTTCGGCGCCCGGTCTGGACCTGCAACTCGCGCAACGGCTCGGTTTGCGTGCCGACGTCGAACGCACATTGATCGGCTTCATGGGGTGTTCGGCCGCGCTGCCCGCACTACGCGCAGCACATCACGCGGTGCGCTCCGATCCTGCAGCGCGCGTGCTCGTCGTCAACCTGGAGTTGTGCACGCTGCATCTGCAGGAAACATCGGACCTGGAGCAGGTGCTGTCGTTCCTGTTATTCGGCGACGGCGCCTCTGCAGCGCTGGTCACCGCCGACGCATCCGGTATTGCCCTGGACGACTTCCGGGCCCAGGTGATACCGGATAGCGCAGAGCTGATTACCTGGCAAATTGGCGATCAAGGCTTTCGGATGTATTTGTCCGGGCGTGTACCAGGGCGCATCGCTCAGGCGCTGCGCGGCGAGCAACGCAATGATGACCCTGGCGGTCTGCTGCGCGGAGCACAACCCGCCGATTTCGATTTGTGGGCGGTCCATGCCGGAGGGCGCACTGTGCTCGATGCGGTCGAACTTGGCCTGGCGCTGCCGCCCAGCGCATTGCGGACTTCGCGCGAGGTGCTCCACGATTACGGCAACATGTCGTCCGCCACAGTGATGTTCGTGCTGCAGCGCATGCTCAGTGATGCTGCGTCGAGCACGAACACGAGCGCAGCAGCCCGCGTGGAGGGCACCCGAGCCACGAGCCCCCCTGCAACCCCAGGCGCCGAAGCCGCGCAAGCCACGGCGGCCAGGCGCGGCATAGCAATGGCGTTCGGACCGGGCATGGTCGCCGAGACCATGCGCTTTCACATGGCGGCTTGAGATGGCAGACCTATCCGAACGCAGCACGCGAGACGAGCTGATGGATGGCCCTGAGGTCAGCCGAGCCGACTACCAGCGCTGCCTCGCCGATCTCGAGAAGGTCAACCGGTTGACATTGACGCACCGACCGACGCTCAAATGGCTGGATCGGGCGGTCAAGGGCCTGCCGCTCGACACACCGGTGACCATCCTCGATGTTGCGTGCGGCCATGGCGACTTGCTGCGCGCGATCTATCTTTGGGCGCGCGAGAGCGGCCGGACCGTGGTATTGCAGGGCCTGGACATGAATCCCGCAAGCGCGCTGGCCGCGCGCGCCGCCACCCCGCAGCAGATGCCGATTACTTATCGCACCGGCGACGTGTTCGCCGACATGCCTGAGCCGCGCCCCGACTTTATCGTCAGTTCGCAATTTACCCATCACCTGAGCGACGCGCAGGTGCTGACCTTCCTGCAGTGGCTGGAGCGGTACGCTCAGCGCGGCTGGTATATCGCGGATTTGCACCGGCACGCGGTGCCGTACTACGGCTTTCGGATCCTGGCAACGCTTGCCGGCTGGCACCGCATCGTGCGCTATGACGGCACCGTCTCGATCGCACGCAGTTTCCGGCGCGGCGAATGGCAAGCGCTGTTGGCGCGCGCGGGCGTGCACGCGGAGATTAGCTGGCATGTCCCGTTCCGGCTGTGCGTGGGACGCCTGAAATGAAACGCGCGTTGGATCGGGCTTCGGACCATGCTTCGAACGCTGCGTCGAGCCATGCCTTGCGCCCCGCTTTGAACTACGATTTGAACTACGATTTGAACCCTATTTCGCCGCCCACGCAGCCGCGCGTTCTGATCGCGGGCGGCGGTCTGGCAGGCGCGGCCGCAGCGTGCTGGCTGGCTCAAAGCGGTAAATCGGTGCTGCTACTGGAACGCGAGAGCGAAACCGGCGACAAAATTTGTGGGGAATTCTTAAGCGCCGAAGCGCAACATTATCTGGGCCGGCTCGGGCTCGATCCGCTCGCGCTCGGTGCGCATCCGATCACGCACTTGCGTTTGGTGCGGGCGGGACGCAGTGTCGCGGTAGCGCTTCCGTTTAAAGGGCTGGGGCTGTCACGCCGCGTGCTCGACGCTGCGCTGCTAAGACGCGCTGAGCAATGCGGTGCAGAGGTCCGACGCGGGCAGCAGATTATTTCGGCAACGCGCGTAGGCACGGACGAACTCGAAAGCCAAGACGTACCCGGCACGACGCCCTCCGCGCGCACCGAGGCTGCGTCCTGGCGTGTCGAGCTCGCTGGTCACCCCACTGAATACGCGCCCACGCTGTTTCTCGCCACCGGCAAGCATGACGTGCGCACGCTCAAACGAGAGCTGCGTTCGCCGCCCGAGGATCTGGTCGGGTTCAAGACTTATTTCGCGCTATCGTCCGAGCAAACGCGCGCATTGCAGCACCATGTCGAAGTCGTCATGTTCGAACAAGGTTACGCGGGCTTGCAACTGGTCGAGAACGGGCGCGCCAACCTGTGCCTGCTGGCCGAGCGCAATTGGCTGCAAGCGCACGGCGCGCAGTGGGACGGCCTGCTCGCGGCTCTGCTGGCGGTGAGCCCGCACTTGCGAGCGCGCCTGAGCGGCGCACGTGCCCTGCTCGACAAAGCATTGTCGATCTATCGGGTGCCCTACGGCTACGTCCACCAGCCGTGCGCCGAGGCGCCAGCCGAACTCTATCGACTGGGCGATCAGGCAGGCGTGATTCATTCGTTTTCGGGCGACGGCATGTCGATTGCGCTGCATAGCGCGGCATTGGCCACGCAGGCCTATCTCGAACGCGCCGGCCCCTTGGCCTATCACCAGCGCATCGAACGCGACCTAGGTGGCCAGATCGGCCGCGCGATGGCGCTCTATCGGCTCGCGCGTCGCCCCGCCGGGCAACGCTTGTTGATGTATCTGGCCCAATACTGGCCCGCCAGCCTGCAGCTGGCTGCCTTGCTCACGCGCGTGTCGCCCCGTGCGCTGCTGCATGGCGCGGCACTTCAAAGCGGCACACCTTAAGACTCACCACAAGCCCACTACGATGATTCTGCCCAAGCAAGCTCAGACGACCGCAGCCGTGGCACGGCATTATGACGAACTCGATCCGTTCTATCGCGAGGTCTGGGGCGAACATGTCCATCACGGTTACTGGGAACGTGGAAACGAAACGCCCAGCGAAGCGGCCAACGCGCTGGTCGATCTACTCTGCGCGCGCCTGCAGTTGACGCCGGGGATGCGCGTGTGCGATATCGGTTGCGGCTACGGCGCAACTGCGCGACGCCTGGCCGAACTGCATCAGGTCGCGGTCGATGGCTTGACGGTATCGCAGGCGCAAGCCAGCCACGCTGCGCAGTGCACCGCGACGCATGGCAGTGTGACGATTCAATGCCACGACTGGTTGAGCAATCCGTTCGCCGACGCGAGCTTCGAGCGTGCCTACGCGATCGAAAGCTCGGAGCATATGCTCGACAAACAGGCATTTTTCGACCAGGCCTATCGGGTGCTCAAACCGGGCGGCATGCTGGCGATATACGCATGGCTCGCGTGCGACCGGCCGCACCCGTGGGAAGTGCGTCATCTACTCGAACCGATCTGCCGCGAGGGGCGCCTGCCGGGGATGGGCGACGAGCAAGACTATCGCCGGTTCGCGCGACACAGCGGCTTCACTGTGGCGAGCGTGACGGATCTGAGCGTACAAGTGCGCAAGACCTGGGCTATCTGTCTGCGACGGCTGGCCGGCAAAGTCTGCACCGACCCGGCCTACCTGCGTTATCTGTTCGATCGCCGCGCCTCCAATCGGGTCTTTATCGTGACCTTGTTCAGGTTGCTTATCGCGTATCGAACGGCTTCGATGCGTTATTGCCTGTTGGTATTGCACAAGGCACCCGGGCATTGACGCGCTGGGTTTGGGAGCGGCGGCGATGTTACACTCCTGCGTTATTGACGCATAAGTGCGTGAGGTACAACAGCTTTAGGTGGCAACTGCGGTGGCAACTGCAGTAGCAACATCGTAAGGTGGCAACATCACAGCGCCAGCCGCGTTTTCAAGCATGTGCCCGGCGCAGTTGCCGATTCCAGCCGTCAGCCGTTTCTGGTCCCCTGTCTTTGGTTCTCTGCCCGATGAAATATTGTTCCGTTTGCGCCCATCCGGTTAGTCTGCAGATCCCCCCGGGAGACAACCGGGAACGGTTCGTTTGCAACGCATGCGGCACGATTCATTACGAAAACCCGCGTAACGTCGTGGGCACGATTCCGGTCTGGCAGGATCAGATCCTGCTATGCCGCCGCGCGATCGAGCCGCGGCACGGTTTCTGGACGCTGCCGGCAGGCTTCATGGAACTGGGCGAAACGACCGCGCAAGGCGCGCTGCGCGAAACCCTGGAAGAAGCCGGCGCGCGAGTCGAATTGCAAGCCTTGTTCTCGCTGCTCAACGTGCCTCACGTCGACCAAGTGCATCTGTTTTACCGGGCTCGGCTGCTCGACCTGAACTTCGCTCCCGGCGAAGAAAGCCTCGAAGTGCGCCTGTTTACGGAGGCCGAGATTCCTTGGGATGAATTGGCCTTCGCCACCACAGCGCAAACGCTGCGCTTTTATTTTGCCGATCGCGAGCAGGGCCACTACGGCATTCACACTGGCGACGTCGTGCGGCCATTGCGTGCGGCGGGCCACGGTACAAGCAAAGGAGCAGATCGCGGTGCCGGCTCGGATGCAGGCTAAGGCCCAGGCCAGGCCCGCGGCCACAGCGAGCCTGGTGCCATGATCACCTGGCTGGATCGCGACGCCCCGTTTCCGCCGGTAGAGCGCGCGCTAGGCGCCAACAGCGGCGCCAATGGCCTGCTTGCCGCAAGCGCCGACCTGGCGCTACCGCGCTTGCTAAGCGCCTATCGGAACGGCATTTTCCCGTGGTATTCGGACGGCCAACCGGTGCTGTGGTGGAGCCCCGACCCACGCATGGTACTGCGGCCCGACGCGTTCAAAATCTCCGTTTCTCTACGCAAAACCCTGCGGCGCGTGCTGCGCGACCCGGACTGGGAAATTCGCGTCGACGCTGGTTTCGCCGACGTGATGCGCGCGTGTGCGAACGTTCCCCGCAGCACTCAGACGGGCACCTGGATCACCGGCGAAGTGATTGCCGGCTATAGCGCGCTGCATGCGGCAGGTTACGCGCACAGTGTCGAAACGTGGCACCGAGGCGAGCGCGTCGGCGGGCTTTACGGGGTCGGAATCGGCGCGATGATGTTCGGCGAATCGATGTTCGCGCTGCGCACCGATGCGTCGAAAATTGCACTCGCCGCGCTGGTCGGCCATGCGCGACGGCATGGCGTGGAAATGATAGACTGCCAGCAAAACACCGCGCATCTGGCGTCGCTGGGTGGTTGCGAAATTCCCCGCGAGCGTTTTCTCGCGGCGTTGCGCAGCGCGGTTGCACAGGCGCCGGTCGTTTGGCGCTTCGATAAATCGGCGTTGCTTGCAACACTCGATTAACGAGGCTAGCCGACACCGGAACACCGGGTTCAACGTGCAGAGGGCTACCAGTGTGACCCACCCCAACGAGCTGCCACTCTCACCGCTTTCCGCGTTGCAATTCTACGCAACAGCGCCCTACCCCTGCAGCTATCTGGATGGCCGCGTCGCACGCTCCCAAGTGGCCACGCCCAGTCACCTGATCAATTCGGATATCTATACCGAATTGGTGCGTGCCGGCTTCCGGCGCTCCGGCGTGTTTACCTATCGACCCTACTGCGATGGCTGCCGGGCCTGCATCCCCGTGCGCATTGCGGTCGAACACTATGAACCGAACCGCACGCAGCGCAAGGTCGCCCACCGGCTCGACCAGCTGACAGCCTCGGTCGCTGCGCTCTATTACGACGAGGAACATTACGCGCTCTACATGCGCTACCAGTCGGCGCGCCATGCCGGTGGCGGCATGGACCGCGACAGCCGCGACCAGTACGAGCAGTTCCTGCTGCAAAGCCGAATCAACTCGCGGCTCGTCGAATTTCGAGAACCCGCGCGCCACCATGGCAGCCAGGGCCCGCTGCGCATGGTCAGCATGATCGACATCCTGGGCGACGGCATTTCGTCGGTCTACACCTTTTTCGAACCCGATATTCCCGGCACCAGTTACGGTACGTTCAATATCGTCTGGCAGATCGAGCAGGCGCGCACGCTGAAGCTGCCATACGTGTACTTGGGGTATTGGATCCAGGAAAGCCGCAAGATGGCCTACAAGGCCAATTTCCGGCCGCTGGAAGGGTTGGTCGATGGGCGCTGGACGCCGCTAGACCCGCGGGCCGACATCCCTGCCGGCACCGGCGAACGACCCGGTGAACATGGCGCGCTCGATGAGACGCCGATGCTCTGGCCCACCGGTGCGGCCTCCAGGCCGCCCGATCAGCCGACAGCGGCGGGTGCGCAGCGGCGCATCGACATCCGCAAACGCGGCGAATACAGCGATGCAGGGGGCCTAAGCGACCTAAGTGACGACAGCGATGCAAGGGATACGCGCGAGATATAAGCGAGGTATGAGCGGCGGCGGCGCCAACAAGGGGCACAATCGGGGCGCCCGTTCGGGTCCACACCCGTTAAAATAGCGGATTGCCACCTTTTTGAGCCCCTTGTGCTGAGTTCACTTTACCCGCTTGCGCGGGCACGTTTGTTTCGGATGGACCCCGAAGACGCACATCACTACACCCTCGCCGGTTTGCGCCAGTTGGGGCGCACCGGGTTGGCCAGCCTGCTGGCACCCGCCGCCGTGAATGCGCCGCGTACGGTAATGGGTCTGAACTTTCGCAACGCCGTGGGTCTCTCGGCCGGACTCGACAAGGATGGCTCCTGCATCGACGGCCTGGCGGCGCTCGGTTTCGGTTTCATCGAAGTGGGCACTGTCACCCCGCGGCCCCAGCCCGGCAACCCGCGTCCGCGCATGTTCCGGCTGCCGCAAGCCAACGCGCTGATCAACCGGCTCGGGTTCAACAACCTGGGCGTGGATCAGTTTGTCGCGAACGTCGAGGCGGCGCGCTACAAGGGCGTCCTCGGGCTGAATATCGGCAAGAATGCCGATACGCCGATCGAGCGCGCTGTCGACGACTACCGGTATTGCCTGGAACGGGTCTATCCTTTTGCCAGCTACGTCACGATCAATATATCCTCGCCCAACACGAAGAACCTGCGTCAGTTGCAGGCCGCGGACGAACTCGACCTGCTGCTCGGCGCGCTCAAGGAAAAGCAGCAGCATTTGGCCGATCTGCATGGCAAGCTGGTGCCGCTCGTGTTGAAGATCGCGCCCGACCTGGACGACGAGCAGATCAAGTCGATCGCCGGCACCGTGCTGCGCCATGGCATCGATGGCGTGATCGCCACCAACACGACCTTGTCGCGCACCGCAGTGGTAGGCCTGGCCCATGCCGAAGAAGCGGGCGGCCTGTCCGGTCAGCCGGTATTCGATGCATCCAACGCCGTGATCCGTAGATTGCACGCGGAATTGGGCAACAGCGTACCGATCATTGGTGTTGGCGGCATTTTCTCAGGCGCGGACGCGCAAGCCAAAATAGCGGCAGGCGCGTCGCTGGTCCAGCTTTATACGGGTTTGATCTATCGCGGCCCGGCACTGGTCGGCGAATGCGCACGCGCGCTTGCCGACATGCCCGCGCGTTAAATCATTGCGGCGTTGGGGTGAGCGTTGGGGTGAGCGTTGCGGTGAGCGTTGGGACGGGTTAGGCCGATCGCGCGGCTGCAAGCGGCGACCCGTTATATCGTGATGACGATTCCGTATTTCATCTTGATGAAACGTATTGGTTATGATGGCGGAGTTTACCCAAGAAAAAAATCTCTCTCTCTGAAAACCATGAAAACTACCCTATTGCACAAACTGCTCGCCACCGCCCTAATCGGCTTCTCGCTCGCCAGCGTCGCGGCTCACGCCGAGGATTTGCTCGACACGGTCAAACATCGCGGCACCTTGCAGGTGGCGCTCGAAGGCACCTATCCGCCGTTCGACTCGAAAGACGCCAAGGGTGACCTGGTGGGCTACGACGTGGACGTTGCCAAGGCCGTCGCCGCCAAGCTGGGCGTGAAACCGGTGTTCGTCGCGACCGAATGGAGCGGCATCATTGCAGGCCTGAAGGCCGGCAAGTACGACGTTATCGTCAATCAGGTTGGGATCACGCCGCAGCGCCAGCAGGCGTTCGATTTCTCACCGCCCTATACCTATTCGATGCCGCAACTGATTCAGCGCAAAAACGATGATCGCAATTTCAAATCGCTGGACGACCTCAAAGGCCACAAGATCGGCGTGAGCCTGGGCAGCAACTACAACGACATGGCCAAGGCGGTTGCCGGCGTCCAAGTGGTGACCTATCCGGGCGCGCCGGAATATTTGAGCGACCTCGCGGCTGGACGCATCGACGCCGCGCTAAACGACCGTCTGATGCTCGCGTACCTGCTCAAGACGTCGCCGTTGCCGCTGCGCACGGGCGCGACCGTGGGCGACCAGGTGGAAATGGGTATTCCGTTCAACAAAGGCAATCCGAAGTTTGCCCAGGCGATGAATGACGCTATCGTGTCCTTGGAAAAAGACGGTACGCTGACCAAGATTTCGCAAAAATGGTTCGGTATCGACGTCAGTAAGCCGGTCAGTAAGTCCAACTAAGCCACACTAGCCGGTTAAGCAATAAAATCCCCCGTGTTGCTCGAGCATCGACGCTCAGGCGCCGAAGTTCGAGCCGGGGAGACCAGAAACGGGGCGGCTAAGGTCCGCCCCGTTTTCTTTAAGCTTCCTTGTCCGCTTTGGCGGCGAATTTTGGCGGCCAGCCCTCGTCACGTCGCGTTCCTCACGTTTTTATCTTCACTCGTTCAGCCTGGATAACCCTCCACCATGTCCGTCTTCGATCTGTTGCTCCAGTCCGTGCCAGTCTTGCTGGCCGGCGCGCTGCTGACGATCAAGTTCGCGGTATTGTCGATGCTCTTCGGACTCGCCGCCGCCACGCTGGTCACCCTGATGGGCATCAGTGTCTATCCCGCCCTGCAGCGCGTCGCCCGTTCCTACGTCAGCGTCATGCGCGGCACGCCCTTGCTGGTACAGATCTTCGTGGTCTACTACGGGCTGCCTAGCCTCGGGCTCTCGCTGGGGCCGACTACGGCAGGCGTGCTGGCCTTGTCGGCCAATGTCGCCGCCTATCTATCCGAAAGCATGCGCGGCGCCATTCTCGGGATCGACCGGGGCCAATGGCTAGCCGCCTACAGCCTGGGCCTGAGCCGTCTCGATACACTGCGTTATGTGGTCGCGCCACAGGCTTTGCGCCTGGCGATTCCCAGCTTGGGCAACAGCTTGATCAGCCTGGTGAAAGACACCTCGCTGGTCTCCGTGATTACCGTCACGGAACTGCTCAGAAGCGCCCAGGAGGTGATCGCTGCGACCTTCCAGCCACTGCCCCTCTACCTTGGTGTCGCGGCCGTCTACTGGGTGCTTTGCACCGCGCTTGAATTATTCCAGCGCTGGTTGGAGCGCCGCCTGGCACTGCCGGGACAACATTGAAGGGCCCGTCGCCCGACGGCACCGCTTCGCACGCTCACTAACGGCTGCGCGCGTCCGGTCGCTCCATTTTTTCGAACAAGAATGACGTGAATTTCACTATATGATATAAAATTACGATCCTGTTCATCTTTGTGCAGCGTACCAGGAGACTGACCCATGAGCCTTGACCCCGCGAGCCTGGATCCCATCACCAACGTCGTCCCCGAAGCCAAGACCTCGATCCAGGTGATCGAGCGCATGATGCGATTGCTCGACAGTCTGGCTGCCCATAGCGACCCGGTCAGCTTGAAAGAGTTGGCACGCGGGACCGAACTGCATCCGTCGACGGCTCACCGTATCCTGAATGACATGGTGACGTGCCGCTTGGTGGATCGATCAGACCCCGGCACGTATCGCTTGGGCATGCGCCTGCTGGAATTGGGCAATCTAGTCAAAGCGCGCCTGTCGGTACGCGACGCGGCGTTGGGTCCCATGCGCGACCTCCACCGCCTGACCGGGCAAACCGTGAATTTGTCGGTACGCCAGGGCGACGAAATCGTCTATATCGAACGCGCTTACAGTGAACGCTCCGGCATGCAGGTCGTGCGGGCGATCGGCGGTCGCGCGCCTTTGCATCTGACTTCAGTGGGTAAGCTGTTCCTGGCCGCGGACGAAGCGACTCGGGTCCGTGCTTATGCAACGCGCACCGGCTTGGCCGGGCACACGCAAAACAGCATCACCGATCTGACCAAGCTCGAGCGCGAACTGGTTCATGTGCGCGAGCAGATGTGCGCGCGTGACAACGAGGAGCTGGAGCTGGGCGTGCGGTGTATCGCGGCAGGCATCTATGACGATACGGCCAAGCTGGTCGCCGGGCTATCGCTGTCGGCGCCCGCGGACCGGCTGCAGGATTCCTGGCTGCACCATCTGAGCGAAACGTCGTTGCAGATTTCGCGGGCCTTGGGCTACGCGATGAGTCCCGCGGCAGCGGCAACCTGACAAGATTGGAAGCAAGGGCACGAACAGGTCTTCAAGAACGCCCTCAATCAAGAAAACCCTCAAATCAGCCTTCAAAAAAAATGCTCCCTCGGGAGCATTTTTTTATGCGGATACCAGCATCATCCGAACGTCGTATAGCGCATGCCGCGCATCAGGTGCCCGCGTGCATGTTATCGGCACTGGTCACGCGCTGCACGCCACCGAGGCCCAGCCAGGTATGCAGCCGCTGTGCGTCGCCAACACGCGAATACTTGCCCACTGAATCGAGCAGCACCATGATGACAGGCCGATCCCGTACGGTCGTTTGCATCACCATGCACTCACCCGCTTCATTGGTAAAGCCGGTCTTTTGCAGGCCGATTTGCCAACCGGGGTTACGGACCAGTGCATTGGTGCTGCCGTAGTGCAAGGTACGCGTGCCGGGATGAACGTCGTACGCAACGTCAGTGGAGAACTCGCGGATCTGCGGATACTGATACGCCGCGCTCACCATTTTTACCAGGTCGCGAGCGCTCGACGTGTTCGGACTCAAACCGGTCGGGTCGAGAAAATGCGTGTCGGTCATGCCGAGTTCAAGCGCTTTCTTGTTCATCGCGGCCACAAAGGCCGGACGGCCGCCCGGGAAATATCGCGACAGCGCCGCGGCCGCGCGATTTTCCGACGACATCAGTGCGATATGCAGCATGTCTTCACGCGATAATCGCGAGCCCACGGACAAGCGCGAACCGGTGTTCTTCTCGTAATCGCGATCGGCGTCGGTCACTTCCACCACCTCGTCCATCGGTGCTTTGGAGTCGAGTACGACCATCGCCGTCATCAATTTGCTGATCGACGCGATCGGCATCACCTCGGTGGAGTTCTTCTCGTACAGCGCTTCGTGCGTATTCTGGTCAACCACCAAGGCGGCATTCGAGCGCAATGCGAGCGCGCTCAGGCTGCCTTCGGGTTCGCGCATCCGAAACGCCTGGCTGCGAGATGGCGCAAACGCAATTCGGCTGACATGCGCGCGTCGCTCGCCTGGCTCCATCGTGAACGTCACGCGTTTGCGCAGGTGTGGAGGTATGACGGCCGGTTGAGGGCCGCCCGTGCGAATGAACGTAGCGGCTTGCGGTCCGCCCGCCTTGAGCAGGTGCGCTTTCTTGGCTTTTTTGCCCGCCGCGGTTGTCGCCGGGGTTACACCCGGATGTTTGACCGTTGCCGCAGCCGCCACAGGCGCGCTCATCAACGTCAGCGGAACGGCCAGCCCGGCCGCCATCAAGCTCGCGATTGCCGGCTTGGCGACGCGTAGCGCCAGGCTCTGTAGCGACAAAAATGGATTGTTTTTCATTTGAAATTCGGAGAAGTTGACCGCTACTATCCAACGCATGAATGGAAGCAAGTGTATTGAATCGGATAAAAATAAGCAATATTAAGTACTTACGTTTGTTATTTAAACCACGATCTGAGGCGCTGACGCGGCATTGACCGACTGGTCGAGCCCAGTGCCGTGGTCTTCATCTCTAATCGGTGTTCAAGGTACTCGGGACGCTCAGAAGCGGCACCAATGCGTCGCGTAATAGCGCCGGCAGAGGCGTCGGGCGTCGTGACAACCGTTGCACATACACGTGAACAAGATCCCCTTGTGCCGAAGCACGGCTTTCTCCGTTACGAAACAGCCCGATTTCATAACGCACGCTGCTATTGCCGAGATGGGCGACCCTTAGACCCGCGCTGAGCTGATCCGGAAACGCGACCTCGCTGAAATAATCACAATGGGTGGCGACTACCAGTCCAATCACTTCGCCGCCCGTCGGATCCAGCACGCCCTGTTCGATCAGGTAGCGATTAACGACTGTATCGAAATAGCTGTAATAGACCGTGTTGTTCACATGCCCGTAAACGTCGTTATCGGACCAACGGGTCTGGATCACCAGGAAATATGGGTAGGCCTCGCGGGATTCGGCTGAAGGACGTGGCATTTCTGGAGCGGCGCAGGTTCGGAACGGCGGCGGATGACAGTGTCTACCCAAATTCAAGCCCGCGCGCGGGCATAGCTTACAACGATTGCTTGAACAGCCATCAGCAGCCGGCAGCAGCAGCAAAAAAACTCAGCAAACGCTGAACTGTGCCGGTAGACGGCAGCCCTGTCAACCCGCTTCAATCCGGGCCTATTTTATAGCATTCCGGCGTCCGAATTCGAGGGGCGCAGTGGCTGAATCGGCGGCTTCATTGGCGACCGAATCGGGGATCTAGAGGGCTGGAGCGGGGAATTCAACCGACGGCCCGCGGTGCACGCGCGGCGCATTTGCGCTGATACGCCGCGGCCAACTGGACCGTGCGCAAATGGATGTCGACGGTCTCGTCGATATCGCGTCCGTAGCCACCCGCCATCGCCACGGCGACCGGAATGTGCCGCGCCGATGCCGCCTCGAAGACACAGGCATCGCGTTGCTCAAGACCGGCCTGGCTCAAACCCAACCTCCCGAGCCGATCGCCGCGGTGAGGGTCCGCGCCTGCGAGGTAAATGATCAAACGCGGCGTGCCCCAGGTAAATACTCGCTCGAGCGCGCCGCCGAGCGCCTGCAGATACGCAACATCCGAGCAGCCGTCGGGCAGCGCGATATCGAGGTCGCCGCGCGCCTTTTGAAACGGGTAGTTATGTTCGCCGTGCAGCGACAGCGTAAATACGGTCGGATCGTCGCGAAAAATCGCGGCAGTGCCATTGCCTTGATGGACGTCGAGATCGATGATCGCAACCGGGAAATCCGCAGCCCCTGCCGCGCGCGTGCGCGCATCACGCTGCAGCACGCGCGCCGCAACCGCCGCATCGTTGAACACGCAAAAGCCTTCGCCGTGCGCAGCATGAGCGTGATGCGTACCGCCGGCGAGATTGACCGCCAGCCCCTCGTCGAGTGCGGCCCGGCAGGCCGCCACCGTGGCGCCTGCCGAACGCCGGGAGCGCTCGACCATCTGCGGCGACCAAGGAAATCCGATCAGCCGCTGCTGCGCCGCATCCAGATTGCCTTGCGCAACTTGCTCGATGTAGTGCCGGCTGTGGGCCAGATCGAGATCGCGGTCACCCGCGATCGGCGCCTCGCGCAACTCGATGTGAGTCAACTCGGCCTCCACCCGCTCGCGCAACATCCGATATTTCTGCATCGGAAACCGGTGCCCTGGCGGCAGTGGCAAGACAAATTCATCGCTGTAAAATACTTTCATTTACATTACAATTTCCTGAATCTAGCTTAAAATATGTCCGCTTACTGGACGCTTATGCGGACCTCAAACAGCGGCCGCGCCCGGCCAGCAAGGCCGTGACGCCACATAAATAAGTCACGTAAGCGTCATGCGCGCGCGCTAAGCTATTGATTTTCCGGGATGTCGCCGCGAAAATTTTCTTCAACATAGTACTTGACATACAGCCTGTATGACATAAAATGGAATCATGTTGCAGTGCAGCATAAAGCGGTCGGACGGTATTTCAGATCGCGTCGCCAGGTATTGCGTGGGAGGCCGTTTGGTAGTCGAATTTGGCAACCCACGATGTTGATGCAGTTAAACCCACGACTCCGCCAAGCACGCACGATGCGTGCTGTCCGATCAAGGACTCGAGCGGGTCGAAATTCAGGAGCATTCGAATGAGTCTGTTGACCCCCGAGCAAATCGCCGCCGCCCAAAAAGCCAACCTTGAGACCCTGTTTGGTCTAACCAGCAAGGCATTCGAAGGTATCGAAAAGCTGGTCGAGTTGAACCTGCAAGTCGTTAAATCGACGCTGGCTGAATCGCACGACAACGCACAAAAAGCGTTTTCCGTAAAAGACGCGCAAGAACTGCTGCAATTGCAAGCAGGCTTGTCGCAGCCCGTCGCGGAAAAGGTTCTGTCGTATGGCCGTCACCTGTATGAAATTGCTTCGGCAACGCAGGCTGAATTCACCAAGGTTGCAGAAGCCCAGCTCGAAGAGCAAAACCGCAAGATTCAGTCGCTGGTCGACAACGTAGCCAAGAACGCACCGGCAGGTTCGGAAACCGCTGTCGCAGTGATGAAGTCGGCCATCAGCGCCGCCAACACCACGTATGAAACCGTGCACAAGGCTACCAAGCAAGCCGTTGAACTGGCTGAAACCAACATGGCAGCTGCCACCAGCGCAGCATCCAAGGCTGCTGCTGCTTCGGCTCGCGCAGCGACCCCGAAGAAGTAATTGCCTGCTGCGCCCGTAGTTTCGGGCGGTAAATAGCACGACACCCTTTCGAGGGCAATGCCGTCCAGTGATGCACTGGGCGGCATTTTTCATTGGAAATCGCGAGTCTGGTCCTGGCCTTGCTCGCGTTCGAACAACGCAATCGATTCCACATGCGAAGTGTGCGGGAACATATTGACCACGCCCGCGCCGCTCAACCGGTAGCCGGCTTGATGCACCAGCAGCCCGGCATCGCGAGCCAGCGTGGCAGGATTGCAGGAAACATAGACTATCTTTTGTGGCAGTGAGCCGTGCCCCGATTCGGCGATCGCAGCCAAGGCCTTGGAAACCGCGAATGCCCCTTCGCGCGGCGGATCGATCAGCAGTTTGTGGAACGGCCCCAATGCGCGTAAATCATCGGCCGTCAGTTCGAACAGATTGCGCGCCGCAAATGAAGTGCTGGGCTCCAGGCCGTTTTCCCGGGCGTTCTCGCGAGCACGCTGAACCAGGATTTCACTGCCTTCGATCCCCATCACTTCACGCGACAGACGCGCCAACGGCAGCGTGAAATTTCCCAAGCCGCAGAACAGGTCGAGCACGCGCTCGGTACGCGTGGGCGCAAGCAAGCGCAGCGCCCGACTCACCAGGATACGATTGATCTGATGATTGACCTGGGTGAAATCGGTTGGCCTGAACGGCATGCGGATATTGAATTCCGGCAAGGTATAGGCCAACTGCGGCGCATTGGGATAGAACAATTCGACCGATTCCGGGCCTTTGGATTGCAACCAGAACTGCACCGGATGAGCGTGCGCAAATGCACGCACCAACGCTTCGTCGGCGGCGCTCAGCGGCGCCAGCACACGCAGCACCAGCGCCGTCGTCTCGCTGCCCACCGCCACTTCGATCTGCGGTAGCTGGTTGAAGATCGACAGGCTGTCGATCAGCGCGCGCAGGGGCACGAGCAACGCGGACACATGGGGCGGCAGCACCTCGCACGAGGTCATGTCGGCGACGTATTTGCTCTTGCGCTCATGAAAGCCGATCAGCACCCCACCCTTCTTCGACACGTGACGCACCGTCAGACGCGCGCGATATCGATAGCCCCAGGTCGGCCCGTGGATCGGTCGGAAGATCACTTCGGCGCGCAATTTACTCAGATGCCACAAATTGTCTTCAAGCACGCGCTGCTTGACCGACAACTGGGCGCGCATGTCCAGATGCTGCATCGAGCAACCGCCGCAGGTGCCGAAATAAACGCAGCCCGGCCTTACGCGCGAGCTGCTCTCGCGCAGTATCTGGACGAGTTGAGCCTGCTCGTAACGCGCTTTCTTGACGTAGCTCGAATAGGTCACGCGCTCGCCGGGCAATGCTCCCTCGACGAACACGACCTTGCCCGCAACGCCCTCGTCGTCGCGTTGACGACCTACGCCGCGCGCTTCCATATCGAGCGATTCGATTTCGAGCTCGGGGGCTCGCCGGGACGAAGGTGAGATTAAAGACAACGCTACTCCATGCTGTGCAGAAAATAAACAAGGCATGATTGTAGTCCAAGCCGAGCCGCGGACGCGGGCGGCAGGGCCCAAGAGCCAAGCGGAATCAGGCGAGGTCAGGAAAAGTCAGGCAAAACCCGGCAAAGTCAGCCGAAAGCCAACATCAGGCCTCATCAAAGGCGGCCAGGTATTGCGCCCAATGTGCGCCGGTCTCGCCGGCAAGCGCGGTCTTGACGAAAGCGAGTTCGTCCGCGTAATCGTCGGCTGTGAACCCGCCGCGCATCAGTTGGTATTTGCAATACACCAAGTAGGTGTTGACGACGTCGGTCTCGCAATAGGCACGGATCTCGTCGAGCCGCCCAGCCTGGAACGCTTCCCAAACCTTGCTGCCGTCCATGCCGAGTTTGCCGGGAAAGCCGCAGAGTTTAGCCAGTGCATCGAGCGGTGCGCTGGCACGCGGCTGAAACCCCGCGAGTACATCCATCAGATCGGTATGGCGCGAATGGTAACGACTGATGTAATTGTTCCACTTGAATTCGCGATCATCCTCGCCCATGTCCCAATAGCGCGGTGCGCTCACACCATGGATCAAGCCGCGATAGTGCAGCACCGGCAGGTCGAACCCGCCGCCGTTCCATGACACCAATTGCGGCGTATATTTTTCGATGACTTTGAAGAACGACTGGATCAGGCTGGCCTCGCTGTCGCCGGGCTGCCCCAGCGAGCGCACACGCATGCCGTCGCGATCGCGAAACACGCAGGAAATCGCGGCGATATGCTGCAGGTGATGCGGCAAAAAATCGGAACCGGTCTTTTCGCGGCGCGCGGCAAACGCATGTTCGGCAACGTCGTCATCGGACATGTCGGACGGCAGATCCTCAAGCTTGCGGATGCCGGCAATGTCGGGAATGGTTTCAATATCGAAAACAAGAATCGGTGTCAAAGGACGGCATCCCTGCGTACGCCATTAGAGGCGAAGTAGCGTTTTAACCTGACCAGCGCTTCCTGCTGGATCTGCCTGACACGTTCGCGCGTCAGCCCCATTTCGTCGGCGAGTTGTTCCAACGTTGCAGGCTCGATGTTATTGAGCCCAAAGCGCCGTTCGATCACATGGCGGTGTTTGTCGGACAAGCGCGACAACCACGAGCGCGTCAGGATTTCGAGCTCGCGATGCTGGACCTCGGCATCGGGCGCCTCGCCATGATCGTCGGGCAGCAGATCGAGCAGGCTGCTGGCAGGATCGAAATCGAGCGGTGCGTCCAGCGATGCGGTATGTTCGTTAAGCGCCAGGATATCGGCGATTTCCTCAGGCGTCTTGCCGGTCAAATGGGCAATATCTTCGATACTCGCGTCGCGCCGGTCGCCCTGTTGACCGGCGTTGGCCGAGCTTTTTTCGAGAAAACGCTTGGCACGCAACACCTGGTTGAGTTCGCGGATCACATGCACGGGCAGACGCACCGTGCGCGCCTGATTCATGATGGCGCGCTCGATGCTTTGCCGGATCCACCAGGTAGCGTATGTCGAAAAACGAAAGCCGCGCGCCGGTTCGAATTTTTCGATAGCGTGCATCAAGCCCAGGTTGCCCTCTTCGATCAGGTCGAGCAGCGGCACGCCGCGATTCAGATAGCCTTTGGCAATGCTCACGACCAAGCGCAGATTGCGCTCTATCATTACCTGGCGCGCCGCGAACTCGCCTTCGCGGGCCAATGTCGAGTAATGCTGCTCTTCCTCGACCGTCAATAGCGGTTTGACGCTGATCCGATTCAAATAGTGCTGGATGGTGTCAGCCGTCAGCTCGGCTTGCAGGATCGCCCGGAAATCGTCGGGATCGGCTTCGGCCACCACGACCTCGGACGAATCGCCCGATTGCGCGCCATCGCCAGCCTCGTCGCCGTCTTGCGCGTCGCCGGATCCCTCGCGTTCAGCGCTGTCGTCATGCACGGCGTCTTCGTCGTCAGGCTGCGTGCGCGCACTCGCCGACGACTCGTGCGCATCCCCATTGAGGCCTTTGCCGATGCCTCTGCTGACGCCCTCTTGAACCGGCCCCTGCGGGCACACATTTCCTACCACATCGAGGCCATCGATCTGCATTCGGCTGCCAGCCCGCGCGGAACGCTCGGATTTCGCTGCCAGTGGATCAGGCTTCGATTTTGGCATGAGGCACACCCGTGACTATTGTGGTGGTAAGTATTTCAGAGGGTCGACAGGCTTACCCTGCTTGCGCACCTCAAAGTGAAGCATGACACGATCCGCGTCACTATTTCCCATTGTCGCGATATTTTGTCCGCGGGTAACAGCATCACCCTCTTTTACCAGCAAAGTCTGATTGTGCGCGTAGGCGGTCAAAAACGTTGCATCGTGTTTGACGATAATCAAATTACCGTAGCCCCGCAGGCCGCTGCCCGAATAGACGACACGGCCGTCAGCCGCGGCGCGTACCGGGTCGCCGGGCGCGCCGCCAATGTCGACCCCTTTATTCTTGACGTCGTCGAAGCGGTTGATGATCGGGCCGCGCGCCGGCCAGATCAACGACAGGCCTTCGACGGCATTCGGCATCGATGAGCCCGAGATCGCCGGCGTCGGCGGTATCGACGCTAGAGGCGCCGGCATCGGTGCCAGCGGCGCAGCAGGCGGCAAGCTGCCAAGCGGCACGTTGGACGGCGAGTTGCCGCCGCCCAGCGGAGCCGATTGCACGCCGCTGCCTATGATCACCGGTGCGCTCGACACGCCGGCACCGGCCAACGTCGGGTTGCTGCCCGGGGGCGCCACGCGCAATAGCTGGTCGACCTCGATCTGGTTGGGATTGGTCAGGTTATTCCAGGTCGCGATATCGCGATAATTTTGGCCGTTCTCGAGCGCGATGCGATACAGCGTATCGCCCGGTTTGACCCGATAGTAGCCCGGCGGCGGCGGCCCCAGCGGCGCAGGCGCTGCGTTGACCGAGCGGTCGACCACCGGCGCGTTATCGAGACGGGTCGCGCAGGCGGCCAGCGCTGAAAGCGCCAGCACACAAACGATGCGTTGCAAAACAGTGATGCGCACATTGCTGGAGTTCAGCGTTCGTGCATCCAGGTGCAATCGATTCATCGGATTCATACCACTCCGGTTTTTAAAGGGACAAAGAAAACTCGGTCGAGGCGGGACTCCCGCCACTCCGTCTGCGAAACACGCTCAATCAGTGTCAGAACCTGCTCTTCGCCGCCCACGGGCGCGATCAGCCGTCCACCGATTTCCAACTGCTCCAGTAATGCTTGAGGCACTTCGAGGCCGGCCGCGGCAAGCAAGATCGCGTCGAACGGCGCCACGGCCGGCAGGCCCAGGCGTCCATCCCCGTAATGCAACCGGAGGTTGGGCAAGCGCAGCGACCGCAGATTGCTTTTGGCGCGTTCGAATAACGGCTTGATGCGCTCGATCGAATACACCTCCCGCGACACCCGACTTAGCACCGCGGCTTGGTAGCCGCAGCCCGTACCGATTTCCAGAACCTTGTTCAGAGCACGTCCGGCCGCCGCAAGTTCAATCATGCGCGCAACCACGGAGGGCTTCGAGATGGTCTGATGATGCCCGATCGGCAGCGCCGCGTCCTCATAAGCCTGCGTCGCCAGTCCTGCATCGACGAACAGGTGACGCGGAACCGCGGCGATAGCGCCGAGCACCCGTGCATCGCGGATGCCCCTGGCCCGCAGACGCTCGACCAGCCGTTCACGGACCCGGTCGGAATTGAGCACGTCATGAGTGTGCGTTGCCAGCTCGGGCGCGCGCTGCGTGCCGCGATGGTGCCGCGACAGCGGTTTGACGGTCATGGTCTGGCCAGCCACCGAGGGTTTGTAATGCGCGGCATGGCCGGCATTGCCTACAGGCTTAGTTGCCAGCTTATTTGTCAACTTATTTGCCAGCTTACCCGCGTGCGCGCTCGCCGCCTTATCTGTCTGCGTATCCGCCTGCTTGAGTGCCGGCTTCAAAAATGGCCGCGGCACCAGCTTGGTTGCGCGCAGTGATGTGCGTTGCGAGGTGGGCTGCGAGGTGGGCTGTGAACCCGGCTGCAAACCGGACTTGACCGCAGGCTTAACCGCGGATTTGACGGCTGTAGTCCCAAGCGTGGACTGGCCCGGCCTCAGGGTATTCTTGACCATGGGCCGAAGCGCGGCTGGCATCAGTGGGCCCGGCAGGCCCGATTTAACGCCCGCTTGCCCACTTGGAGCCTTGAGTGCGACCGCTGTCGCCGTCGCGGGCCGCGCCGGCGATGCCGGCCGCGGTGCGCGCTCGCTGCTCGCCGCCGCTACGCGCGCGCCACCCGATCGCGCCACACGGCTCGTGCGATCGAGCGTGCCTGGCTTCACGACATCGGCAAGCGCGAGCGGAAAGCGCTTCGAACGCTCGGTGGTCATAGCCCCGACTCCGCGGGCGTGCAATGCTCACTGGCGCCGCCAGCCCCGTCGGCCGCCCAATCGCACACCTCGGGCAACGACCGGGTGTCCGTCAAATCGAGTTGTAGCGGTGTGATCGACACGGCGCCGTTCACGGTTGCATGGAAATCGGTGCCGGCGCTGGCATCGCGCGCGTCACCGGCAGGCCCGACCCAGTAAATCGGTTCGCCGCGCGGATTGAATTGCCGCACGACCGGTTGCGACGGATGGCGTTTGCCCAGCCGCGTCACTTGCCAGCCCTGCAACTCCGCGTAAGGCAAATTAGGGATATTGACATTGAGCAGCGGCGAGCCCGACAACGGCGTGCGCAGGTAACGCGCCACGACATCGTGAGCGACGCGAGCCGCATCCTCGAGATGCTGCCACCCTTTATCGACTTGAGAAAACGCGAACGCCGGAATGCCGAACAAAAAGCCTTCGGTGGCTGCGGCGACCGTGCCCGAGTACAGAGTGTCCTCGCCCATATTCTGACCGTTGTTGATCCCGGATACGACGATATCGGGACGGAAATCGAGCAAGCCGGTCAGCGCAATATGAACGCAGTCGGTCGGCGTGCCGTTCACATACCGGAAACCGTTGGGCGCCGTATAGACCGAGAGTGGCCGCGAGAGGGTGAGCGAATTCGAGGCGCCACTGCAATTTTGTTCGGGCGCCACCACGTCGATTTCGCCTAGCGGCTTGAGCGCTTCGTAAAGCGCAGCAAGGCCCGGGGCGAGATAGCCATCATCGTTGCTGAGTAGGATACGCATGCGATGATTGTAACCGAGGATGCCACCTCGAAACCGGTCCGCGCTTGCTTTGCGCACAGGTGTAGCATGCCGCCCGATCGCACGCGTACGCGCATGGCTGCGGGTCAGCCGCTGCATTAAACTGTCACACTGGCTGTGAATGAGACAAATGCAAAACCCGCAGCAAAAATAACCGGGCACACAAGGGCACACAAGCGCACACGGCCCAACGCGCACATCCCCGAATATCGTCAGGAGACACGATGCAAGCAATCGTATGTGAAAATTTCGGGCCACCGAGTAGCCTAAGGCTCAAGACCCTACCCCAACCGACTGCGGGCAAGGGCGAGGTCGTGGTGGAAATCAAGGCAGCCGCAGTGAATTTCCCCGACGTCCTGATCATCCAGGATAAATACCAGTACAAACCGGCTCTGCCGTTCACGCCAGGCTCGGAATTCTCCGGCATCGTACATACCATCGGCGCCGGCGTCAGCAGCCTGTCGCCGGGCGAGCGCGTGGCAGCGTTCGTCGGCAACGGCGCATTTGCGCAGTACATCGCGCTGCCGGCCTCGGACTGCATCAAATTGCCCGATAGTCTCGATTTCGATACTGCCGCGGCCTTCACACTGACCTATGGCACGTCGTATCACGCTTTGGTCGACAGGGCCGGCTTGCTGGCAGGCGAGACCGTGCTGGTGCTGGGCGCGGCCGGTGGCGTCGGTCTCGCGGCGATCGAAATTGCCAAAGCACTCGGTGCGACAGTGATCGCTGCGGCCTCGAGCGACGAGAAACTGGCGGTTTGCCGCGCACACGGCGCAGATCATTTGCTGAACTACAGTCGAGACGATTTGCGCGAGCGAGTCAAGGCTTACACCGGTGCGCGCGGTCCCGACGTGGTGTACGACCCGGTCGGCGGGCGTTTTACCGAACCGGCGTTTCGCAGCATCGGATGGCGCGGCCGATATCTGATCGTAGGCTTCGCGAACGGCGAGATCCCCAGGTTGCCGATGAACCTGCCTTTGCTTAAAGGCGCAAGCGTGGTCGGCGTGTTTTGGGGCGATTTCGTCAAGCGCGAACCTGAGCGTAACGCACAGGCCATCGAAGCGCTCCTGCAGTGGATCGCGGCGGGTAAGCTAAAGCCGCATGTGTCGCGGCGCTACGCACTCGCGGACACAGCGCAAGCGCTGGACGACATGGCGCAGCGGCGCGTGATCGGCAAGGTGCTGCTGATGCCGTGAATTACGCCGCGCAGCGTGCTGCGGTACGTGCTGTGGTACGTGCTGTAAAGCGCATGATCGCGACTCAAAGCTTTTCCGTCTCGCTGGTACTCGGTTGCCATTTCATCAGGCGCGTTTCAACCAGCACCACGCACCAGTCGAGTATCAGCGCGAAGACTGTCAGCACGATGATGCCCGCGAATACCGTGTTGACGTCCAGCGTGCCCTGCGCCTGGAGGATCAGATAGCCCACGCCACGGGCCGAGCCCAGGTACTCGCCCACCACCGAGCCGACAAAAGCCAGTCCGACGGCGGTATGCAGGCTCGAAAACACCCAGCTCATCGCGCTGGGCAAATAGACATTGCGCAGCAATTGCTGGCGATTCGCGCCGAGCATGCGCACGTTGGCCAGCACCACCGGGCTGACTTCCTTGACACCCTGATACACGTTGAAAAAGACGATAAAAAACACGAGCGTGATGCCTAGCGCAACCTTGGAGCCAATGCCCAGTCCGAACCAAACCCCAAAGATCGGCGCCAAAATCACGCGCGGCATCGAATTGGCCGCCTTGATATAGGGATCAAGCAAAGCCGCCATCGTGGGCGAAAGCGCGAGCCATAGTCCCACGCCAAGCCCGCCCAGGGTGCCGAGTGCGAATGCCAGTACCGTCTCCAGCAGCGTGACGCCGAGATGGATGTAGATCTCGCCGCTGGCGAACCACTCCCAGATCCGTTGCAGCACCACCAACGGCTCGCCGAAGAAAAAGGCGGCGCGGTTCGGATCGTCGAAATAGAACGGCGGCATCAAGGTCGGGCTGGTCAGCGCATACCAGACGACGAAGATCAGCACCAGCAGCAGCCATTGCCAGATCCGCAGATTGGACCGGTTCGGTTTGATTTTTTTCCACATGATTTCGACGCCGCGCCTTAAACCGCTTGCAACTGTTGGGCATATCCTTTGAGCACTTCGTCGCGCAACACGCCCCAGATCTGGGCATGTAATTCGACAAAGCGCGGATGGCTGCGAATTTCAGCGACATCGCGCGGCCGCGGCAGGTCGATCGTGAATTCGCCGATCGGACCCGTGCCGGGTCCGGCCGCCAGCACCACCACGCGATCAGACAGCGCGATGGCCTCATCGAGGTCGTGAGTGATGAATAGCACGGCCTTGCGCTTGGCCGCCCACAACGCCAGTAATTCGTTTTCCATCAACTGACGCGTTTGAATGTCGAGTGCCGAAAACGGCTCATCCATCAGGATGATGTCGGGATCGAGGATCAGGGTCTGCGCCATCGCCACGCGCTTGCGCATGCCGCCCGACAATTGATGCGGATAACGGCCGCCGAAACCGCCCAGCCCGACTCGCTTGAGCCATTCGTCGCCAAGCAGGTTCGCATCGCGACGCGACGTGCCGCGAAACAGCAGTCCGGCCGTCACGTTGTCGAGCGCCGAACGCCACGGCATCAGCGCTTCGGCCTGGAACATATAACCGGCCCGGGCGTTCACGCCGCGCAGCAGCTCGCCGAACGAGCGCACCGTGCCCGACGAGGGCTCCAGCAAGCCCGCTGCGACGTTGAGCAAGGTCGACTTGCCGCAACCGGTAGGCCCCACTACCGAGACGAATTCGCCAGGCTGTACGGTCAGCGTGGTGTCGCGCACCGCGGTATAAAGCTGCCTTGCACCCTTCCCCTCCCCGCGCGAGGCAAACGAGCAGGTGACGTTTTCAAGCGCAAGAGCAGGCACACTGGCAGGCACGGCCTCGGTCAAGGTCATGAAGCCGATCAGCCTTTCAGTGTTGCCAGCGATTTCTGGACGAAATCGTTGGTCCACGTTTTGCTCGTGTCTATGGTCTTGCCCTGCAAGGTCTGATCGAACGTCTGCAGCGTCCGGAGTGAGGTCGCGGCGCCGTCGGCCGCCATCAGGCCATTAGGCGAGATGGCTTGCTTGACATGCTCCCATGCAGCCAGGTAGAGCGATCGATCACCCAGCAAATACGACTCCGGCACGGTGTCGATCAGCTCCTTGCCGGTGGCCGACTGCAGCCACAGCAATGCACGCACCATGGCATTGCAGAGTGCCTGGGTGGTATTCGGATTTTTATTGATGAAGGCCTGCGAGCTGTACATGCAGCCGGCCGGCATATCGCCGCCGTAGACCGCCAGCGTCGCGGCCAGCGTGCGCGTATCGGACGCGATGATGATATCGCCGGCCCGGTCCAACTTGGTGATGACCGGATCGAGATTGCAGATCGCGTCGATCTGCCCTGACTCGAGCGCCGCGATCGCGCCAGCGCCGGCGCCCACACCCACGAACGACACTTCGTTGGCCTTCACGCCGGCTTTGGCCAGTACGAAGCTGGCCATGATCGAAGTCGACGAACCGGGCGCGGTGACGCCGATCTTCTTGCCACGCAGATCCGCAATCGTTTTATAACCAGGCATGGTCTTCTTGGAAATGCCTAGAACGATCTGCGGCGCGCGCCCTTGCAACACGAATTCGCGAAAGGCCAGCCCTTTGGCCTGCAACAACAAGGTGTGCTCGAACGCACCCGACACCACGTCGGCACTGCCGCCCACGGCAGCCTGCAGCGCCTGGGAGCCGCCGGCGAAGTCGGAAATCTCGACGCTCAGGCCTTCGTCCTTGAAGAAATTACGACGCTCGGCGATCGTCAGGGGCAGGTAATAAAAGAGGTTCTTGCCACCAACCGCAATCGAAACCGTGCTGCGCTCGAGCGCAGTCGCGCCGCGTGCCACGTTCAGATTCAATAGACCGGTGCCGCCCAGCGCGGTACTGGCCGCCGCGGCAATAAATTCCCGACGCTTCATGGTGCGTGTCTCCTCGTTGTTATCGTTGTTATCGTGGTCGCTTCGACGAGCGATGGATGTTACTGGCCGAACTATAGGAACCGGCGACAGGCGCAGTCGGAATTGCCGAGTGAGCGCCAAATGAGCGGCACACTCAACTACACGATATGTTCCGCATGCAAGCGCGCAATCTCGTGGGCATCATACCCGAGCGTGCCCAGCACTTCATCCGTATGTTCCCCGAGTTCCGGGCCCAGCCACCTCGTGCCGCCCGGCGTTTCCGAGAGCTTGGGCGTGACGTTGGGCAAGTCGATCGGCTGACCGCCAGGCAGAGAAAAGCGCTTGATCATGTCGCGCGCAATAAACTGCGGATCGACGAACATATCGGCTACGCTGAAGATACGCCCGGCCGGCACGTCGGCCGCATTGAGCACCGCCAGCGCATCGTCCAGCGTGCGTGGCGCGAGCCAGTTCGCGATCGCCTGATCGATTTCCTCGGTGCGTGGCACCCGTCCGTCGTTGTGTTCGAGCTGCGCATCGTTAGCCAGATCAGGGCGTTCGATTGCGAACATCAGGCGCTTGAAGATCGGGTCGCTATTGCCGCCGATCACGACGCTGCCGTCGCTGCATCGATAGGTGTTGGAAGGCACGATGCCCGGCAACGAGGCGCCGGCGCGTTCGCGCACCATGCCGTACACGCCGTATTCGGGCACCACGCTCTCCATCATGTTGAAGACCGCTTCGTACAGCGCCACGTCGACCACTTGCCCCTTGCCGCCATTGACCTGCTTGTGGTGCAAGGCCATCAACGCACCGATCACGCCATGCAACGCGGCAATCGAGTCTCCGATCGAAATACCGATGCGCGGCGGCGGCAAATCGGGGTAGCCGGTAATATGCCGCAGGCCGCCCATCGATTCCGCGATTGCGCCGAAACCGGGCCGGTCGCGATACGGACCGGTCTGCCCGTAGCCCGACAAACGCACCATGACCAGCCCCGGGTTGTGCGCCGACAACTCGGCATAGCCCAAGCCCAGTTTTTCGAGCAGGCCAGGCCGAAAATTTTCGACCACGATGTCTGCCTGTGCAGCCAGCTTGAGCACAATGTCGCGCCCTTCGGCAGCTTTCAGATTGACGGTGACCGATTTCTTGTTGCGTGCCTGTACCGCCCACCACAACGAAGTACCACCGACTTCCGGGTGCAACTTGCGCCACTTGCGTAGCGGGTCGCCGCCGCGCGGGTCTTCGATCTTGATGACGTCGGCGCCGAATTCGGCCATGAATCGCGAAGCGAACGGGCCCGCAATCAGCGTTCCCAGCTCCAGTACTTTGACGCCGGCCAAGGGTCCGGTGCGTGTCGGCATGCGAGGTCTCTCGTAGGGGGTTTTGCGATAGGGTTTTGCGCTAGATCGTGCGCCGATCGAGCACTGCGCGTGCTATCGTGCCCGCGTCGACGTATTCGAGTTCACCGCCAACCGGCACACCGCGCGCCAGGCGGCTGACTTTCAGGCCGCGGGCCTTGAGCGTCTGGCCCAGATAGTGCGCAGTCGCCTCGCCTTCATTAGTGAAGTTCGTGGCTAGCACCACCTCTTTGACGATACCGTCGGTGGCGCGCTTGACCAGACGATCGAAATGGATCTCGCGCGGGCCGATTCCGTCCAACGGACTCAGGCGTCCCATCAGTACGAAATAGAGGCCGCGGTAGGTCATCGTCTGCTCGAGCATGATCTGGTCGGCCGGCGTTTCGACCACGCACAGCAAGCTCGTGTCGCGCTCAGTGTCTTCGCACGTTTCGCAGACTTGCGCTTCGGTGAACGTATTGCACAGGTTGCAGTGGCGCAGCGAGCGCACCGCCGTTATCAGCGCGCCGCCCAGGCGCTGCGCCCCGTCGCGATCGTGCTGCATGAGGTGATACGCCATGCGCTGGGCCGATTTCGGCCCGACACCGGGCAGCACGCGCAAGGCGTCGACTAGCGCGGCCAGCGCGGAAGGCGGCTTGATAGGCACGGACGCCAGTTCAGAACGGCAGCTTGAAACCCGGCGGCAAAGGCAAGCCGCTGGTCATGCCACCCATTTTTTCCTGGGCGGTCGCTTCCGCTTTGCGCACGGCGTCGTTGAAAGCGGCCGCTACCAGATCTTCCAGCATATCCTTATCGTCCGCCAGCAGGCTCGGGTCGATGGTGACCCGGCGCACGTCGTTCTTGCAGGTCATGACGACCTTGACCAGCCCCGCTCCGGACTGTCCTTCGACCTCGATCAACGCGAGTTGATCCTGCATCTTTTTCATGTTCTCTTGCATCTGCTGAGCTTGCTTCATCAGCCCTGCGAGTTGGCCTTTCATCATCGGTGACACTCCTTCCTATAAGTTCGTTTTACTGGATCGGCCGGATCGAGCCGCGCACGATGTTGGCATCGAAATCGCGGATCAAGGCCTGCACAAAAGTATCCTCTGCGATTGCCTGCTCGGCTTCGCGCTGCCGCACGGCGCGCTCGGCGCCGTCGACCAGCGCGGCCGACCAGGCCGCTACGCCCGCCACCACATCGAGGCTGACCGGACAACCCAGATGGTCGATCAATGCCGCCTTGAGTTTGGCGATCTGGACGGCATCGGCCAGCGATGCCGCGACCCTGAGCTTCAGCGTCTGCCCGTCCAAACCAATCAGCTCGCTTTGATGCGCCAGTTGTTGGGCGAGTCCTTTGAGCGGCAAAAGCGCGGCCAGCGCAGGCCAATATCCGGTAAAACCCAGCGGCGACAAATCGACCTGGGTGGCGGGTGGCGTGGCGGGTGGGGTGGCGGCCGGGAGCGCGGCCGCAGTTGCGGAGGCGGCCGCTGTGGGCCTGCCCGGCGCGCGATCGTTTGCCTGGCTAGACAATGCAATCGCGGATGCACGGCGGCGGGCTCTCGCCATCTCGTCCGACGGGTCTTCCATCAGGTTTTCCGCGGCGCCTTCCGATACACCGCTCGATGCCGCGGCAGACGCGGCGCCCGTACCGTTTGCCTTATTACCGCTTGCCGTATTCGTGCCACTCGTCACGCCGCTCGCCTCGAGCGGCTCGAAAGCGTCGGCGCCCGAGGCAGCGCCGTCGGGATAAAAATCGTCCGGGGGCAGATCGTCCCATGGCGCAACGGTCGAGCCGCCATCGCCAAAAGCATAGGGTGCGGCGTCGGACGCCGGCTCGGCCTGAACGACTCGATACGGTGCGGCTGGTTGCCGGGCCTCAGGCTGGCGCGCCGGCGCCGGCGGTGGGCCGGGCGGCCTGAGCGGCATCGCTCGCGCCACGGATGCCGCGGCTGCAGGGCCGCGCTTGGGCGCCGGCGTTTCGGTGCGCTGGCGTTCCGGCGAAATCCGTAGTCCAGCATTACGCAGCGCATCGAGTGCGGCGCGTGCCGGATTAGGGGCTGTCGATGCCGGGACCGGATTTGCGGCGGCGGTTGCGGCACTCGTTACGGAGCCCGCTAGAGAGCCAGTTAAAGGGCTGGCTGAAGGACTCGTTACAGGACTAGCCACGGCATCCGTTGCGGTAACGGGCGCATCGAGTGCTGCCGCGGCGGCAGCGTCTGAAACAGAAACGGCCGCGGGCGTAATACCAGGCCGGTCGGTCGGGTCGGGAGCCGTGCTTGCGTCATGGCCGGCGATCGATGCGGCCGCCGACGGTGCCACCTGAGCGGGCATGCGCGATACGTCGGCCGCGGCCGATGCCGTGCCGACATCGGCGCGCGCTGCTTGCAAGCGGCTGCGCGCGAGCGGCGCCGGATTCGCCGGCGCGCTACCCGCCGATCCATCCGCTGCGGCCGGCTGAAACGCCAGCATGCGCAGCAAGCTCATCGTGAAGCCCGCATATTCGTCGGGCGCCACCCCGAGTTCGCTACGGCCTATCGTTGCGATCTGATAGTAAAGCTGGATATCCTGTGGACTGAGTAGCGCGGCGAACCGCCGTATTTCGGCGGCTTCGGGCCATTCGTCAAGTACCGACGCCGGCGCCTGCTGCGCCCAGGCGACCCTATGCAGCAAGCTCGCCAAATCCTGCAGCGCCACCGAGAACGACAAGCTGCGCGCCGCCATCTCGTCGGCAATCGCCAATACCGTGACGCCATCGGCCGCAGCCACCGCATCGAGCAAGCGGATCAGATAACTCTGATCGAGCGCACCCAGCATGCCGCGAATCGCCTCTTCGCTGATCACGCCGGCCGCATAGGCGATGGCCTGATCGGTGAGCGACAACGCGTCGCGCATGCTGCCATCGGCGGCCCGCGCAAGCAGGCGCAGCGCCTGGGTCTCGAAACCGATTTGCTCGTCGGTCAGGATTTTTTCCAGATGCGTCACGATATGCGTCGCTGGCATCTGCTTCAGATTGAATTGCAGACAGCGCGAGAGCACGGTGACCGGAATTTTTTGCGGGTCGGTGGTCGCGAGGATGAATTTCACGTGGGCCGGCGGCTCTTCAAGCGTCTTGAGCATCGCATTGAACGCGTGATTGGTCAGCATGTGCACTTCGTCGATCATATAGACCTTGAAGCGCGCATCGACCGGCGCATAGACCGCCCGTTCCAGCAATGCCGCCATTTCATCGACGCCGCGATTGGACGCGGCATCCATTTCGACATAGTCGATAAAACGGCCTTCGTCGATTTCACGACAAGCCTTGCACACCCCGCACGGCGTAGCCGTAATCCCCGTTTCGCAATTAAGCGCCTTCGCCAGGATGCGCGACAGTGTGGTTTTGCCCACGCCGCGTGTGCCGGTAAACAGATAGGCGTGATGCATCCGTTGCTGCTCCAGTGCGTGCGTCAACGCACGCACTACGTGTTCCTGCCCGACCAGAGAAGCGAAATCTCTAGGGCGCCATTTGCGAGCGAGTACTTGATAGGTCATTGCAAAATTGTATCAGTAACGCCGGCTCGCACGACAGGATGCGAGCTCGACGCGATGCAGCGCAGGCCATACTGGAAGTGGTGCCACCGGATGACGTCGTGGAATAAGCCGCCCCTAGCCACCGCACACACGGCGCTGGACGTTTGCGCGCGGCAAATCGATGCGCGCAGCCAAATGATAACCACGGGATAAGCGCGGCAGACGGTCACAGCAAAAAGGGCAACGCAGAAAAATCCGAGACTTTCTGAACAAAACGAGGTCGAACAAAAGCGGGGGTGACGAGCCCGACCCTCGGCACTGGCAGATAACGACTGTGGCTGCTTCGTTCCCGACCTGACCAGATTGGCCGCGCCACCATGCGAGGAGGCCCGTCACGAAACATTCTACCACCGCTGCGGCCGCGAGGCACGCCCGCACTGCAGCTTTTTACGTTGCGCGCGTGGGCGCACGATGCGCGCCAAGGACAAACCCTGTGAAGTCGTCTCCGGCAAGGTCCTGTAATTTGGGCTAAGATGACAGCCGATTGAAAACAACGTATGGACGGCAGCCGGCCGGTAAGCGAAGCAGTCGATCTGACCGGACCCGCCCTGCCGCTACGAGATTGAATCAGGCTATTTTTTTGCATCGTAACGGATAATCTTCTTACGCCGTTGGCTCCAACCACGGTAACGAGGTATTTTTATAATGAGTGAACAAATCAAACATATCAGCGACGCATCCTTCGAACAGGACGTCGTCAAGGCCGACAAACCGGTGCTGCTGGATTTTTGGGCAGAATGGTGCGGTCCGTGCAAGATGATCGCCCCTATCCTGGAAGAAGTCGCAAAGGACTATGGCGATCGCCTGCAAATCGCCAAGCTCAATGTCGATGAAAACCAATCGACGCCGGTGAAATTCGGCGTGCGCGGTATTCCGACGCTGATCCTGTTCAAAAATGGCGCCGTGGCCGCGCAAAAGGTCGGCGCGCTGTCCAAGTCGCAATTGACGGCATTTCTGGACAGCCACCTGTAAATCTGTCATGATGTGGATTGTTGCGTCATCGCAACAATCCACGCTTGCTCCCGCCTACCGGCACTGGCAAGCAAATCGAGCTGTGTTACAGTTCGAAAAAAAGCGAAACCGCATAATCCTCTGAGCGTCCGCTCGCCCTCTCCATTTCGTAGCAACTCTCTCCCCGGCGGGATTCCTGTATGCATTTATCCGAGCTTAAGTCTCAGCACGTCTCCGCATTGATCGAGATGGCCAATGGTCTCGACATCGAGAACGCGAACCGCCTGCGCAAGCAGGAACTCATGTTCGCCATCCTGAAAAAACGCGCCAAAACCGGTGAAACCATTTTCGGAGACGGCACGCTCGAAGTTCTGCCCGACGGCTTCGGGTTCCTGCGTTCGCCAGAAACATCGTATCTGGCCAGCACCGACGACATCTACATCAGCCCTTCGCAGATCCGTCGTTTCAATTTGCATACGGGCGACACCATCGAAGGCGAAGTGCGCACCCCGAAAGACGGCGAACGCTACTTCGCGCTGGTCAAAGTGGACAAGGTCAACGGCGAAGCGCCGGAAGCCTCGAAACACAAGATCATGTTCGAGAACTTGACGCCGCTGCACCCGAACAAGCCGCTCGCGCTCGAGCGCGATTCGCGCGGCGAAGAAAACATCACCGGGCGCGTCATCGACATGATCGCGCCGATCGGCAAAGGGCAGCGCGGCTTGCTGGTGGCATCGCCCAAATCGGGCAAGACCGTGATGCTGCAACACATTGCGCACGCGATCAAAACCAATCACCCCGACGTCACGCTGTTCGTGCTGCTGATCGACGAACGTCCTGAAGAAGTGACCGAAATGCAGCGTTCCGTGGTCGGCGAAGTGATTGCCTCGACCTTCGACGAGCCGGCTTCGCGTCACGTCCAGGTCGCCGAAATGGTGATCGAAAAGGCCAAACGGCTGGTCGAAATGAAACACGACGTGGTGATCCTGCTGGATTCGATCACCCGCCTCGCACGCGCCTACAATACGGTGGTGCCGGCGTCCGGCAAGGTGCTCACGGGCGGTGTCGACGCCAACGCGCTGCAACGCCCGAAACGCTTTTTCGGCGCAGCGCGTAATATCGAGGAAGGCGGTTCGCTCACCATTATCGGTACGGCGCTGATCGAAACCGGCAGCCGCATGGACGACGTGATCTACGAAGAATTCAAGGGCACCGGCAACATGGAAGTGCACTTGGAGCGCCGCTTGGCTGAAAAGCGCGTCTATCCGTCGATCAACCTCAATAAATCGGGCACGCGCCGCGAAGAATTGCTGATCAAGCCGGAAATCCTGCAAAAAGTATGGATCCTGCGTAAATTCATCCACGAAATGGATGAAGTCGAAGCGATGGAATTCCTGCTCGATAAGGTCAAACAGACCAAGAGCAATGCCGAATTCTTCGATTTGATGCGCCGCGGCGGTTAATGCGGAACCGTCACGGCGGTTAAGCCGGGACCCAAAATATCCCGCCAAGTACCCGATTTCATGGCATAATTTCGGGCTTGATGCAGGTTTGAATATTCAAGGCAAGTGGCTCGCGCCAGGTCGTGCCGGTGAAATCCGGCCACCGCGGGCTGGCTACCCAACGTTACCAAGGAAGAAGCATGAAAGAAGGCATCCACCCGAATTACCGCGAAGTGCTGTTTGTCGATGTGTCGAACGATTTCAAATTCGTGACCCGCTCGACCATCCAGACGCGCGAAACCGCTGAATTCAACGGCAAACAATATCCGCTGGCGAAAATCGAAGTTTCGTCGGAGTCGCATCCGTTCTATACCGGTCAGCAAAAGATCATGGACACGGCCGGCCGCATCGAGAAGTTCCGCCAGAAATTTGGCAAGCGTGCCGACGGCAAGGTTGCCGCCAAGGACGCTACGTAAGCTGCAAAAGCTGCGTGAGCTGGGTGCATAAGTTATGGCAAGCGATTGCGGCTGAAATTCCAAGCCGCGCAAAAAGGGCAGCTCCGGCTGCCTTTTTTATTGGGCGGCTGTAGCGTAGCCTCTGCAAAAAGTACAACAATCTGCCCAGTCGAGCGTGACCCGGCTAAAATGCCGGATCCCGGCGGTGCAAGCCCGCTTTCTGTCCGTCTTTGTTTTCAGCTGACTAGCTGAGTTCTTGCGAAATCAATGCGTCCTGCTGTCCGCCTATCCGCTTCCGCTACACGTGCCTTGCCGCGCTGGGCTCTGCTCGCGATCTGCGTGATCTACGCCGGCTCGGGCCTGTTCGGGCGCGACCCCTGGAAAAACGAGGACGCGGCTGGCTTCGGCGTGATGTGGACGATGGTGCAAGGCGGCACGCACGACTGGCTGCTGCCCAATCTGATCGGCAAAGCCAGCACGGCGGCTGGGCCGCTGATGTATTGGCTCGGCGCCATTGCCATTCGCGCGCTCGATGGCTGGATCGCGCCCAGCGACGCATCGCGCATCGTGACCGGCATCCTGTTCACCCTGACGTGCGCCTTCGTCTGGTACGGCACCTACCTGCTGGGCCGGCGCCCCGAGATCCAGCCGTTCAAGTACGTGTTCGGCGGCGAGCCCGAACCGCGCGATTACGGACGCACGCTCGCAGACGGCGCAGTCCTGATCCTGCTCGCGAGTTTCGGACTCGCCGAGCGCGGGCATGAGACTACGCCTGAAGTTGCGCAGTTGGCTTGCGTCGCGATGCTGGTGTACGGCTTGATCCGCTGTATCGACAAGCCGGTCCAGGGCGCGCTGTGGTGGGGAAGCGCACTGGGTCTGGTGACGCTATCGGCTGATCCGGTCATGCTGCTCACGCTGCTCGCTGCGGTATGCATCGTTGCCGCAATCTGTACCGAATTGCAGGCAAGCCGCACTTTGCCGATCGGCATCACGCTTGCATTGGCGATCTCGCTCGTGTGGCCGCTCGCAGCGCTGCGGCTGCTGCCGGCCGAAGCGCCGGCCTTCCTGAAGAGCTGGGCGTTCGGCAATTTCAGCAACCTCGGCGCACCGCCGACAGCGGTGTTTTTCTACGCCCTGAAAAACCTGCCGCTCTTCACCTGGCCCGCATGGCCACTGGCGATCTGGTCGTGGTACAGCTGGCCCGGACTACGGCGTGCGCCCCACGTCGCGATTCCTTTGACTGTTGTGAGCATGCTGCTGGTGCTGGTGGTCATGCAAAGCCATCAAAGCAATTTGCTGTTCATATTGCTACTGCCGCCACTGGCCGTGCTCGCGAGCTTCGGTTTGCCCACCCTGAAGCGCGGCGCGATCAACGCGTTCGACTGGTTTGCCGTGCTGAGCTTTACCATACTGGGCGGGTTCGTATGGCTGGTCTGGATTGCCGGGCTGAGCGGTTTTCCACACCCGATTGCGCGCAACCTCGAACGTCTCGTTCCCGGCTTCAAGCCTGAATTCAGCGCCTCGGAATTGCTCGCGGCGCTGATCATCACGCTGTGCTGGTTCCTGTTGGTGCAGTGGCGCCTGTCGCGCCATCCCAAGGTGTTATGGCGCAGCGTGGTGCTGTCGAGCGCGGGCACCACCTTGATGTGGGTATTGTTGATGACGCTGTGGCTGCCGCTGATCAACTACGGCCGCACCTACCGTGACGTCGCGACGCAGATCGCCACGCGCCTGCCCGCCGACTACACGTGCATCACGCCGATCCGCCTCGGCGATGCCCAGCTCGCATCGTTCGCCTATTTCGGCAATATGCGCTTCGCGTTCGGCGACGGCGATTGCGACGTGATCCTCAGACAAGACACCGGCGATTACGACCCGCCCATGGATGCGTCGAGGTTTTCCTGGCGGCTCGCTTGGGAAGGTCGCCGGCCGGCTGACCGCGACGAGCGTTTCCGCTTGTATATCCGTGAGCGCGCCAAAGATAAACGCTCATAGGCTTAGCCGCCGATCCCGCCGCTTAGCGGGTGCATTTCTGCGCTGCGGGTGCGTTTGGCGCCGCCACTTCAACCCTGATCACTCATGCAAGACCTGCGTCGCATCGTCGTCCTGGCGTGGCCGATATTGATAGGCCAGCTTGCCATCATTGCCTTCGGGGTGATCGATACCGCTATGGTGGGCCGCTTTTCTTCGCTGGATCTTGCAGCGCTGGGGCTCGGCTCCTCGATCTATATCTCGATCTACATTGCGCTCACCGGCATCCTGGTCGCGCTGCAACCGATCGTCGGCCAATTTTTCGGCGCCCAGCGCCCGGCCGACATCGGCGAGGCGGTAAGGCAAGCTGCTTGGCTGGCACTCGGGCTGGCCGTGATCGGTTCGGTGCTATTGGCTTTTCCCGCTCCCTTGCTCAAGATCTCGCACGCCGAACCGCATTTGACCGAGCGCACGATGGCGTATTTGCGCCTGCTGGCGCTTGGCCTGCCGGCCAGCCTCATTTTCAGGATTTATAACTCGCTGTCCAACGCCATCGCGCGGCCGCGCTACGTGATGGCGATCCAGGTGGCCGCCCTCGCTCTGAAAATTCCCGCTAACGCCTGGTTCATTTTCGGCGGCTGGGGCGTGCCCGCGCTCGGCGGTGTGGGCTGTGCGCTGGCGACTACACTGATCAACTGGTGCACTTGCCTCATTGCGATCGCGTTGATGCTGCGCCACCCGGTGTATCGGCCATTCGGCATCTTCAAGCGATTCAGCCGCCCCATCTGGGCGCGCCAGGCCGAACTACTCAAGCTGGGCGTGCCGATGGGCCTGTCCTATTTGATCGAAGTGACCGCGTACACCTTCATGGCCTTGTTTATCGCCCGCTTCGGCACCACGCAGCTCGCGGCCCATCAGATCGCCAGCAATCTCGGCGCCGTGCTCTACATGACGCCGCTGTCGATCGGTATCGCGACCTCGACGCTGGTCGCGCAACACCTTGGCGCGCAGCAACGCGCCGCCGCGCGTGCAGTTTCACGACATGGCATCGCGCTCGCGGGCGCCGTGGCCATTCTTTATGGCGCGACCGTGATCGCCGCGCGCGGCTGGATCATCTCGGCCTACACGCCCAATCCGACGGTTGCCGCTGCGGCCCTGCCGCTCTTGCTGCTGGTGGGCTTCTATCACTTCTGGGATGCGCTGCAGATCTCCACCGCATTCGTCCTGCGCGCCTACAAGATCGCGGCGGTGCCCACGCTGATTTACGCCGTCGCGTTATGGGGCTTGGGTCTGGGTGGCGGCTATTGGTTCGGCTTCAACGTCGCTGGAAATATGACGGCGGCACTCACCGGAGCGCGCGGCTTCTGGTTCGCCAATATGTTGAGCGTGGCTGCGGCCGCGCTGATGTTGCTCGCGTATTGGTATGCGCAATTTGGCTATGCGCGTGAGCGTTCGCCCGGGGCGCCCGCGCGCTAGTCTGCTGCTGCGCCTAAAACCCATGGGCCAAGGTCTATCGCTAAGGCCTGTGCCTGTGCCTGTGCCTGTGCCTGTGCCTGTGCCTGTGCCTGTGCCTGTGCCGCAGCCGCAGCCGCAGCCGCAACATATGGTCGCCGATCTATGCTTGCACCTTTACCCGGGACAGCGACGGCATAAGCCAAGCACCCAGCTCTGCAGCCGGCAGCGGCTTGGCGAAAAAGAAGCCCTGGAATTCGTCGCACCCGGCCGTGCGCAGTAACCTGGCCTCCACTTCAGTCTCCACACCTTCGGCCACCACCCTGAGCCCCAGCGTGTGACCCAGCCCGATAATCGCCTTGGCGATCGCGAAGTCAGTCGAGCCTTCGACCATATCGTGCACAAACGAGCGATCTATCTTCAGTCGATCCAAGGCAAACCGGTTCAGGTAATTCAAGCTGGAATAACCCGTGCCGAAATCGTCGATCGATAGCCGCACACCCAGCTCCCGGATCGCCGAGAGGGTCAACAAATTGGCTTCCACGCTTTCCATCAGCGTGGTTTCGGTAATCTCCAGTTCGAGCCGGCCGGCCTTGATGGCATGCCGCGCCAAGCTGTCGCGCAGGCACTGCAGCAAGCCCGCATGCTTGAGCTGCACCGCCGATAAATTGATCGACACCTGCACCTCGCCGTAGCCCTCAGCTCGCCACGCGGCCATCTGCGCACACGCCTGCTCGATCACCCACGCGCCGATCGGCACAATCAACCCGGTTTCTTCGGCAATCGGAATAAACTGCATCGGCGAGATCGCACCCAGCTCCGGATGATTCCAGCGCAACAAGCCCTCGAAGCCGGCCAGCGTACCATCTTGGGCTTCGACATAGGGCTGGTACACGAGCGTCAACTCGCCGAGCTCGATCGCGTGGCGCAGGCTCGATTCCAGATGCAAACGCATGCGTTAACGTTGCGTCATCTCGGCCGAGAAAAAGCGTGCGACGTTGCGACCGTTCGCCTTGGCCTCATACATCGCCGCATCGGCGTGCTGCATCAACCCATCGATATCGCCGCCATCCTCGGGGAACACCGCGATACCGATGCTGCACGAAACGTGTATTTCGGCGCCATTGACTTCGTGCGGCTGGCGAATCAGGGGGATCAGACGGTCTTCGACGATATGGCTGATTTCGTCAACACCGCTCACGCCATTGAGCACGATGATAAATTCATCGCCGCCCAGCCGGCTCACCGTGTCGCCCGCGCGCACCGACTGCACCAGACGTCCAGCTACCGAGCGCAGCAGGCCGTCGCCGGTGTGATGACCCAGCGAATCGTTGATATTTTTGAAGCGATCGAGATCGATGAACAGCACCGCGACCTGCTGCTTGCTGCGCTGCGCCTGTTGCAGCGCGAGCCGCAGCCGCTCCGTGCACAAGGCACGGTTGGGCAGTTCGGTGAGCACATCGTGCTGCGCCAGGAACTCGATGCGTGCTTCGCTGCGCTTGCGGTCGCTGATGTCGATCGAGGTCAGGATGAAATACGAAACGTGATCGTCCTTTTCTCGCACGGCGCTGACCATCAACCAGGCCGGATAGGTTTCGCCATTGCGCTTGCGGATTTTCGCCTCGCCTTGCCAGGCGCCGCGCCGCGCGACGATCAAAGCCAGCTCGGTGAGCGCATGGCCAGGAGCATTGACCGGGGTGTGCACCACGCCGTCGCTGGGTGAGCTCTGCGGCAGACCGAGCAGGAACTCGGGATATTCGCCAATCACGCCCTGGCTGTCGTAGCCGGTGTCTCGATAAAACGCCTGGTTGACAGTGAGCACGCGCAGCTCGCTGTCGATAATCAATATGCCCTCCGACGATGCCTCGAATACCTTGGCCCACAGCTCCAGCCGCTGTTCCATTAATTTGAGGTGGTTGATCCGTGCAAACGCGGTGAGCACCGCATCCTGCCCCTGGAATTGCAGGCGCCGCGCCGACAACACGGCCCAGGCCGGTTCTGCGCCCGCCTTCCAGCGCACCTCGAATTCGTCCACCGCGCCATGGTCCGAGAGCTGCTGGAAAAAGCGCGCCCGCACCGACGAATCGAGCCCCTTCGCCCAAGGATCGACCTGGATGCCGTTGAGCCATTCGAGTGCAGGTTGATTGGCATGCAGCACTTCATGGCCAGGAATGGCCGTGACCACCATCGGCACCGGCGTCGCCTCGACCAATGCCTGCTGTGCCTCGGATGCGCGCGCCGTGGCCGCCAACTCCTTTTGCGCTTCGCGCTCGCGGTCGAGCTGCTCCAGCATGCCGTTAAACCCGAGCACCAGCCGGCCGATTTCGTCCTGGCTGTTCCAGTAGGCGCGCAGGCTATGGTCGCCGGTACGCCGCACCGTGTCCATCACGCGCGATAAATGCCGCAGCGGCTGGGCGATCTGACGCGCGACGAAATACACCATCAACAACAGGCAGCACAGCAGCGTGAGCGCGGTACCCAAATGCAACCACATCCGTAAGAAGAACTCGTGGATGCGCGCACGCAGCAGCACATCGAGCTGCTGTGCGGACGCGTCCCAGGCACCGCGTATCGTGCCGATCAAGGCGCGCTGCGCCACGTCGACCTGGGCCAGTGCGGCGGGGTTCGAGCCGTTTTCGACCAAATTGCGCGCAGTACGTCGATACAGATCGGCCGCGGCCAGCATGGTGTTCAGCGACGGCTCGAGCTCGGTGCGCATGCTCGGGTGGGCCGCGATCGCTTCGCCGTAATCGGAGCTCAGGCCTTTGAGCGTCGAGTCCAGTTGCCCTTCCAGGATCAGATAGCGCGTGCGCGCTTCATTAGACTCGACCCGTCCGGCCGGTACCCGCGTATGGACACGCACGCCGATGTTGTTGATGGTTTCGAGCAGGTCCGGATAGCGCAGCACCAACAGCGACATGGTGTAGTAGCTATCCAGATCGGGATCGAGAATCAGGTTCGATTGATTGCCCACGCGCGTGATCAAGTCGTGCGCGCTTGAAATCGCCGCGCTCGTATTGGCGGGCGTCAAGCCACCTGGCTGGGTCAAGTGCACGAAGCTCTGCAACAATTGCGCATTGGCCGCCGCGCTTTGCATGTCGACGCCGTATTGGCGTTGAGTCTCGGCCAACGCCTGCGGATACTGCGCCAGTTGCGCAGCGAGCCCTGGGTTACCGGCTGTGTTGCGGGTGGGATTATCGGTGGCGTTACCGGCTGTGGCCCCGACTGCGGCCAGCGCCACGTCGCAAAACGCGTCGCGCACGGTCGCAATATAGTGATTACCGGTGATTTCCTTTTGAGCGAAATCAATCGCAATATATTTTTCTTGAATCAAGATACCGCTGATGTAGATCACAGCGGTCAAATCCAGCAAATAAATCAGGAGAAGTTTTCTTCCTACCCGCAAACGGGCAAGCAAACGAATAAAGGGGTTCTGCATCCCGATTCCCGACTGGCGCGTTCGCATGTCACGCGGGGTTCAGCAACAGTCACCGTGCGTGCGGCGTCTATACGTTGCAAATGATTCGAGTATAGAGAGAAAAAAATAATTGCAGACTATCGCACGGAGGTATTTACCGATTGCGCCCGCTTCGACAAGCGTAAATGCAACAACGCGTGGCAGAGTTTGAGCCAGAGTGAGTTTATTCATGACAAAACGGTGCGCCTGAAAGCCGTTCTTAAAGGTCAACCGGCATCAAGGCTTTAATTCGATTGGGAGGATTGGGGGTAGCCAGTCGGACCGCTCGGCGGCGGCGAGATTCCGTCATCCGGAACCGCTATCCACTGAAACAATTCGCGCGGTACTGAGACGCCTCAAGCGCTGGATGCGCGCGAACCATCGCGCGCAAAGGGAGTACGCCGTCACGCAATTCAAAAGCCCCGGCCATATAATCAGTATTACTATTCATTTTAATCATTCATCCGCGCCGCCGATTCAATTTGACTGGAAGCGAAAAACACATACCACAGAGATACCAAAGCAAAAAGCCCGCTAGAAGCGGGCTTTCGAACTAGAGCTGCATCGCATGCGGCCCTGAACAACATTGGCGGAGTGGACGGGACTCGAACCCGCGACCCCCGGCGTGACAGGCCGGTATTCTAACCAACTGAACTACCACTCCAAACTACCGAACCTGTGTCGAACTACATACTGCCCGACATCGCGTCATTTTCGAATCAATGGCGCCAGGCTTTTTGGCGTCCCCAAGGGGATTCGAACCCCTGTACTCACCGTGAAAGGGTGATGTCCTAGGCCTCTAGACGATGGGGACAAAACTGGTTGCGTTTTGTCTTGCTACGCTTTTAAAACATGACAATCTTCGCTTCGCATCGGCTACTGAACCGCTTTAGTTTCACCGCGAAAGACCAAGATTATAACGACTTTGTTTTACCTTGTGAAGCCTTATTTTATGTGGCACTCAGTACTAACGGCACCAGCACAAATCGTCAACCTCACATCGCATTCTTTGCTGCATTTTTTCCTGTCCCCGACTACCCAAAAAAGCAGTTGGTGGAGGTAAGCGGGATCGAACCGCTGACCTCTTGCATGCCATGCAAGCGCTCTCCCAGCTGAGCTATACCCCCGACAGAGACCGAAATAATATAGGCGATTACGTGCTTTGTAAATACCTTTGTCAGTCTTGATTGCAGCAGGCCCGTGAAAAAATTCGTCCTGCTGCGCGACACGTAAATTTTCCGCCGATTTGTGACTCGATGAGCCAGCGCATCGTGACCGGCTTGCCCCGCTTGGTACGCGTTTAGCGAGACGTCTAGCACGCGCCCTGCTACGCGACAATCGAGATGCGCCACGCGCTGGGTAAGCCTGTTGCACCCACGATCGAGGCGCCCGATCACAAGCCTAGTACGTACGATCGAGGCGCCCGAGCACGGTCTCACGACCGAACAATTCGAGCACCGCGTCGATGGCTGGGGTTTGGGTTTGGCCGGCCACCAGCAAACGCACCGGCATCGCCAATTGCGGCATCTTCAGCTTATGTTGCGCGAGCGTAGCTTTGAACGCTGCGCCGATGGCGTCGCGGCGCCATCCAGGCAGCTCCTGCAGGGCCGTGCGCAAATCGCCGAGCCCTGCGCGCACAGGATCGCTGAGCATCGCCGCCAACGCCGCCTCATCAAGCTGCGGCAGCTCGCGATAAAACAGCACCGCGTTCTCGGCAATCTCACGCAGCGTATGAGCTCTGTCCTTGAGCAGAGCAATCACATCGGCCAGCGCCGGGCCGCGGGCCGCATCGAAGCCGAGTTCAGCCAGCATCGGGCTGACCAGTTGCGCGAGCCGCACGTTGTCGGCTTCCTTGATGTAATGATTGTTCAACCACTTCAGCTTGTCTGCATCGTAGTGAGCCGGTGACTTGCCCAGATGTTCGAGATCGAACCACTCGATGAACTGCTCGCGGCTGAAGATCTCCGCATCACCGTGCGCCCAGCCCAGTCGAGCCAGATAATTCAATACCGCTTCGGGCAAATAGCCCGCGTCGCGATAACCGGTGACGCTCATCGCGCCGTTGCGCTTCGACATCTTTTCTCCGGACTCATTCAACACGGTCGGCAAATGCGCATACACCGGCGGCGTCTTGCCCAGCGCGTGCAGGATATTGATCTGACGCGGCGTGTTGTTGACGTGGTCGTCACCGCGGATCACATGAGTGATTTCCATGTCGATGTCGTCCACGACGACACAGAAGTTATAGGTCGGCGTGCCGTCCGGACGCGCAATGACCAGATCGTCGAGCTCGTCGTTGGCGATTTCGATCGGACCTTTGACCGCGTCGTTCCATGCCACCACACCATCGAGCGGGTTCTTGAAGCGGATCACGGGCTCGACGCCAGCCGGAACAGCAGGCAAGGTCTTGCCCGCTTCCGGGCGCCAGCGGCCGTCATAACGGGGCTTCTCGCCGCGTTGGCGCTGCGCCTCACGCAACACGTCGAGCTCTTCGGTCGAGGTGTAGCAGCGATAGGCTAGCCCCGCATCCAGCATCTGTTGCAGGACTTCGCGATAACGGTCCATGCGCTGCATCTGGTAGAACGGCCCCTCGTCGATATCCAGGCCCAGCCATTCCATGCCTTGCAGGATCGCCTGCACGGACTCTTCGTTGGAGCGCTCCAGGTCGGTGTCTTCGATACGCAGCACGAACACACCGTGATTCTTGCGAGCAAAAGCCCACGGATAGAGTGCCGAGCGGATATTGCCGAGGTGGATAAAACCGGTCGGGCTAGGGGCGAAACGAGTACGGACAGTGGTAGTCATTGCACTTGGAAGAGGGACGCGCGGCCGAAGCGCGGGAGCGGAAACCAACGGAAAACCAACGAAATGGCGCTACCGCTTGTATTGCATCGCGGCCTTGCACGGTTCGCTGGATCAGGTTCAGGCGAGGCTTGAATTATAGCAGCGGCGCAAGCCATGCCACGCGAAGTGAGGCTTGGTCCGATTCTGCCGCGTTGCGCGTCCGGCTGCTGACGTCGCACGTCTTATAATGCCTGCCGCATGCCTTTTAATCTGGAGCCGTTTTTTGAAATTTATTTCGTTTAACCGAATGGGCCAGATGCTGGCGCTCACGCTGGGCACCGTCACGCTGCTTGCCTGTACTTCGACGCCGCCCCGCCAGGCCGCGAGCGCGGCAGCCGGCATGGGCGCCCACGTCGGCGCAAACACCGGCACGTCCGGCGCTCCCACCAAAGACGCCCTGGCCAGTGCCGCTTCCACGAAACCCGCACGGCATCTGCGCGTAGCGCTGGTGCTCGGCGGCGGCGCCGCACGAGGCTTTGCGCACATCGGCGTCATCAAATCGCTGGAAGCCCACGGCATTGTCCCCGACATGGTGGTCGGCACCAGTGCCGGCGCTGTGGTGGCATCGCTTTATGCCTCCGGCATGAATGGCTTGCAGATCAATCGCCTGGCGTTGCAGATGGATGAATCGGCACTGAGCGACTGGGCCACGCCGCTGCGCTCGCGCGGTTTTCTGAAGGGAGTCGCGCTGCAGGATTATCTGGACACCACCCTGCACCATCGCCAGATCGAAAAAATGCAGATCCCGCTGGGCATCGTCGCAACCGACTTGCAGACCGGCCAGCCGATCCTGTTCCAGCGCGGCGATGCGGGCATCGCGGCGCGCGCGTCATGCAGCGTCCCGTCGCTGTTCGAGCCCGTCATGATCAACGGCCACGAGTACGTGGACGGCGGCCTGGTCAGCCCGGTGCCCGCGGCCTTCGCTCACAAGATGGGCGCGGATTTCGTGATCGCAGTCGACATCTCGGCGCGCCCGGAATCGCAGGCCACGCAAACTTCGTTCGACATCCTTTTGCAGACGTTCACCATCATGGGCCAGACGATCAAAAGCTATGAACTCGACAAATACGCCGATGTGGTGATTCGCCCCAACCTCGCGGCCATGAGTGGCAGCGATTTCAACGGCCGTAACGCAGCGATCCTGGCCGGCGAGGAAGCGGCCGAGAAGATCATGCCCGACCTGACCCGCAAGCTCACCGCTGCACGCGAGCGGGCGCAGTAAGAAAGAAAAACCTCCGGGGCTCGCGCCCAACGGAGGTTTTTCTAAGGGATGCAGCATGCGCAATACAACAGCTTATGCACAGGCGTAGATACAGGTGACTCCAACGCAGCGGCTTAAACGCAGCCGTTTAATTCGCGTTAGCTTCTTTACCCGTGGCCAGCAGGTCGTGCATCCGCGCTTTCATCTCAGCCTGTTCTGCCGGCGTGTACGAAATATTCATACGCCGCGCGCCCGTATAGCGCTTTTCCCAGTAACCGGTGTCCATCTCGTCCACGCGGATCGTGCTGCCGGTCGAGGGTGAATGGACGAATTTGTTGTCGCCGATATAAATCCCGACGTGCGAGAAACTGCGACGCATCGTGTTGAAAAATACCAGGTCGCCGGGCTTCAGATCGTTGGCGGAGATTTTCTCGCCGACTCGGCTCATTTCCTCAGCGCGGCGCGGCAAATTCATGCCCAGCGTGTCCTGGAAAACGTAGCGCACGAAGCCGCTGCAATCGAGACCGGAGTCGGGCGTGTCACCGCCCCAGCTGTAGCGAACGCCGATCATGTTCAGCGCGCCGACCACGACTTCACCCGTCTTGCTTGCCACGCCGTTCAGGAACTGACGGGCGCTGCTCGGCTTAGGCTCGGCGGCGGCTAACGGCGCGGCAGCGGGTGCCGGCGGCTGGCCAGGCTTGCCTGCAAGCAGGCGTGCTTCGCGGATGATTTGCTCTGCGTCTTTGAGATCGCCGACGTTGCTCGCCATGGCCGGAGCGGTATCGATCCCCGGGACGGCGGTCACTGCAGAGTTGAGAACGGGTGTTTCCGACGCGGAAGCCGCTGCTACGGCAGTTGCCGAGGCGGCGATCAGTGCGGAGAATAGGCATCCCGCAATGACATGAGCACGCGTTAATTTAAGGATATTTCGATGCATTGGCCTATAGATTTCGCTGAAGCTGACACTGGTTGTGCATGAAAAGTTCTCGCGATAGTAGACAAAATGCAATTTGTTGTCAAAAGTTATAACTAAAAACAATCAACCGCGAAAACTCATTGACGGAACAACGACGCCTTGATCAATTGGCGCGTGTACGGGTGGCTCGGCGTGGCCAGCACCACTTCGGTCGCGCCCTGCTCCACGATATGGCCGCCCTGCATGACAACCACACGATGCGCCATCGCCCGGATCACATCCAAATCGTGACTGATAAATAAATAAGCCAAATTAAATTTTTGCTGGAGCTGAGCCAATAGCTTGAGCACCTGCAACTGGATCGAGACGTCGAGCGCGCTGGTCGGCTCATCCAGCACCATGATCTGCGGCTCCAAGACCAACGCTCGCGCAATCGCGATGCGCTGCCGTTGACCGCCGGAAAATTCGTGGGGATAGCGTTGCAGGATCGTGCGATCGAGGCCGACCTCGCGCAACACCGCGATCACCTTATCACGTAATACCGTTGCATCGAGCTCCGGGTGATGCAGGGCCAGCCCCTCGCCAACGATACGTTCTATCGTATGGCGCGGCGACAACGAGCTGTACGGGTCCTGAAACACTGCTTGCAGATTGGCGCGCAGGCGCCGCGAATCGCGCCCTCGGTACTGCGCGAGCGAACGTCCATGAAATTCGACGCTGCCCTGGTCCGGTCGCTGCAAGCCCAGCAACGCCATCGCCAGCGACGACTTGCCGCTGCCCGACTCGCCGACCACACCGACGGTTTCGCCTTGGCGCACCGACAAGCTCGCTGCACTGACCGCGTCGAAACGTGCGGTGCGAAACAAACCGGCCAAGCCAGGCCGGCGCATCGGATAGCTCACCGTCACCGCATGCGCCTGCAGCAGTACCGGCGCAATCGGCAACACGGGCAGCAGGTCTCGCTGCGGCTGCGAATTGAGCAACTTCAACGTATAGGGATGCTGCGGCGCCGTGAAGATCGTCTCGACCGGCCCACTTTCGACCAAGCGCCCACGCTCCATCACCGCGACCTTGTGCGCGAAGCGCCGCACCAGGTTCAGATCATGCGTGATCAGCAGCACGCCCATGCCGCGCTCATTGGCCGCTTCCTGCTGAAGCTCGAGCAGCAAGTCGATGATCTGTGCGCGTATGGTCACGTCCAGCGCGGTGGTCGGCTCGTCGGCGAGCAGCAAACGCGGCCGGCAAGCCAGCGCCATGGCGATCATGGCCCGCTGGCGCTGACCGCCCGAAAGCTGGTGCGGCAAGCTGTCGACGCGCCGGCCCGGGTCGGCTATGCCGGTGCGATCCAGCAGTTCGATCGCGCGCCGACGCGCAGGGCCGGCATCGAGCGCCTCGTGCAACATCAGCGTTTCGACGATCTGATTGCCCACCGAATACAACGGGTTGAATGCCGACGCCGGCTCCTGAAAAATCATCGCCACGTCAGCGCCGCGCAACCCGCGCATGGCGCGTTCGCTCTTGCGCATAAGATCCTCGCCGCCCAGCCGGATCGCGCCGCTCACGCGGGCCTGCTCCAGCAGGCGCAAGATCGCCAGCGCCGTGACGCTTTTGCCGCTGCCGGATTCGCCGACCAGGGCCATGCGCTCGCCGCATTCCAACGTGAAACTGATCCGGTCGACGACCGTATGTTCTGCGAACTGAACCGACAGGTCTTCCACGCTGAGCAGTGGCGCGCCAGCGGCTGCGGCTGCGTTTGCGTTTGCGCCTCGGCTTGCGTTCGTGCTTGTGCTTGCGTCTGCGGCTCCATTCGCGCTGGCATTCACGCTGCCATTCAAATCCAACGAGGACTGCGTCACGCCGCCCCCCCATCTCGCAGCGACTCGTCCGCGGTAGGCGGGAGCGCGGCCGACAACCCGGCCACCGGCAACACGCCGCCGTGATCGGCCACACGCGTATCCATCGCGTTGCGCAAGGCATCCCCCATAAACGTCAACAACAGCAGTGTCGCGACCAAGATGCCGAAGGTCGGCAATGAAATCCACCACGCGTCCAGATTGGCTTTCCCCTGGGCCAGCAATTCGCCGAGACTCGGTGTGGAAGGCGGCACGCCCAGTCCGAGGAAATCGAGGCTGGTCAAGGCCAGGATCGCCGCGCTCATACGAAACGGCAGGAAGGTAATCACGGGCGTCAAGCTATTGGGCAGCACATGGCGCCAGATGATTTGCCAACTGGACAAACCCATCGCACGTGCCGCCTTGACGTAATCCTGGCTGCGATTGCGCAGGAACTCGGCACGCACGTAATCGGCCAGGCCGAGCCAGCCGAACAGCGAGAGCAGGATCACCAGCAGCAGCAAGCTGGGCTGGAAAATCGAGGCAAAAATAATCAGCAAATATAATTCGGGCAGCGCTCCCCAGATTTCGATGAGCCGTTGCGCGGTCAGATCGAGGCGGCCGCCGAAATAGCCCTGCAGCGCGCCCGCGATGATGCCCAATACCGTGCCGATCGCCGTGAGCACCAAGGCGAACGTCACGGAGACCAGGAAGCCATACAGCAAGCGGGCGAACACATCGCGGCCCCGGTCATCGGTGCCGAGCCAGTTTTCGCGCGAGGGCCCCGCCGGGTTCGGTGCGCTGGCAAAGTAATTGAGCGTGTCGTAGCTGTAGTGATTGAGCGGATACAGTGCGAAATCGCCAGGCCCCTGAAAACGGTCCTTGATGAACGGATCGAGGTAATCCGCAGGTGTGGGGAAATCGCCGCCGAAGGTCAGTTCCGGATACGTCTTCACCAGTGGGAAATACCACGTGTGCTGATACCGCACCACCAGCGGCCGGTCGTTGGACCACAAAGGCGCTGCCGCACTGAGTACGAACAGGCCGAGAAAAATCAGCAGGCTCCAGTAACCGAGGCGCTGTCGCCGAAAGCGCGCCCAGATACGCTGACGCGGAGTTGGCGAAACCAGCACCCGCGGGGTCGTTGACATGGCCGGGCTCATCTTAGTGGTTCCGCCCGCCGAACTGGATGCGCGGATCGACCCACACATAGCAGAGATCGGAGATCAGCCGCGCGGCCAGCCCCAACAGCGTGAACAGATACAGCGTACCAAGCACGACCGGATAATCGCGCCGAGTCACCGATTCGTAGGACAACAAGCCGAGGCCGTCGAGCGAGAACAAGGTTTCGATCAGTAGGCTGCCGGTAAAGAACGCGCCGATAAACGCGGCCGGGAAGCCTGTCACCAGCGGCAGCATGGCGTTTCTGAACACATGCTTCCACAGCACTCGGCGCTCGGGCAAACCCTTTGCGCGAGCGGTCAATACGTATTGTTTGCGTATCTCGTCGAGAAACGCGTTCTTGGTCAGCATGGTGATCACCGCGAAGCTGCCGACCACCGAGGCAAACACGGGCAACGTGACGTGCCAGAGATAATCGGTAATGCGCGCGCCCATGCTGAGCTGCGACCAGTTGTCGGAGGTCAGGCCGCGCAGCGGGAACACCTGCCAGAAACTGCCGCCGCCAAACAGCACCAATAGCAGCACGCCCAGTACGAAGCCGGGTATCGCATAGCCGATCAACACGATGAAACTGCTCACCACATCGAACGACGAACCGTTGCGCACCGCCTTCCATATGCCCAGCGGCACCGAAATCAAATAGGTGAGCATGAAGGTCCACACGCCGATACTGATCGAGACCGGCAGCTTCGACACGATCAGCGACCATACGCTCTGGTGATGAAAGTAGCTCTGCCCCAGATCGAAACGCATGAAGCGGCTGAGCATGAGAAAGTAGCGTTGCACCGGTGGCTTGTCGAAGCCGTACAGCACCTTCAGTTGCTCGATCTGCTGCGCGTCTACCCCACCGCGCGCTCGATACACCGAGCCGCCACCGCCGGCCGCCTCGCCGCCGGGCGCCCCTTTGCGCATGTCGTGCAAAGCCTGCTCCACCGGGCCACCGGGCACGAACTGGATGACCACGAAGGTCAGCGTCAGCGCACCGATCAGCGTCGGGATCATCAACAAGATACGTTTAAGCAGGTAGATCCACATCGTGCGTTGTCGCTAGATAGTGTTGCAGTGCCGCGCTCACGCGCGGTACAGGAAGCCAAATACAGGAGGCCAAATACCCGTGGCCGAAATACCGGGAGCCAGGATACACGCAGCCAAAATGCAGCGGCCCCAAGTACAGCAAGCGGCTCGACGCGCCCAGACCCGGTTCAATGCGCGGGCGCATCGTCCCACCAGGTGCGTCTGATCCAGTCCTCGGCAGTGTAATAGAGCGGCAGCGTAGCCGGGTGAGCCAATGTCTTGCGGTACGCCACGCGATGCGTCGCCGAGTACCATTGCGGCACCACATAATAACCATGCATCAGCACCCGGTCGAGCGCCTGGCTCGCGCTTTCCAGGTCGGCCGGCGTGCGGGCGCGCAATACGTCGAGCGTCAACGCGTCGATCGCGGGAGAATGCAGCCCGATCAAATTATCCGAGCCGTGGGTGTACGCCGACGCACTGCCGAAACGATCCAGCAGCTCATTGCCGGGGCTAGGATCGTCCGGGTAACGCGCGATGGTGACATCGAAATCGAAATCGTCGAGGCGTTTCTGGTAGAGCGCGAAATCGGTCGTGCGGAAGTTGACGGTAATGCCCAGCTTGGCCAGATTGCGCACATAGGGCGACGCCACGGGACCCATCGCCCCGCCCGAATCATCGAGCATCTCGAACGAGAACGCCTGGCCCTGAGCATTGCGCAAGGCGCCATCGCGATATACCCAGCCCGCTTGGGCGAGCAAGTCGCGCGCGCGCCGCAAGTTCTCGCGCAGCGACGCGGGGGGATCCGTCACCGGTTGCGTCACCATCGGCCCGAATACGGCCGGATCGAGCTGCGCACGCAACGGATTGAGCAAAGCCAACTCGCCAGCGCTCGGCATGCCGGTCGCCGCCTGCCGGCTATTGGCAAAATAACTGTCGATACGCCGATACTGGCCGAAAAAAATCTGCCGGTTCATCCACTCGAAATCCATCGCCAGATCGAGCGCCTGCCGCACGCGCACGTCCTGGAACAGCGCGCGCCGCTGGTTCAATACGAAACCTTGCATGCCCGCGCCGTTGTGATGGACGAACTCGGCCTTGATCAATTCCCCGTCGTTGAATTTACGCCCGGTATAAAGGCGCGCCCAGTTGCGGGCGACGTATTCCACGACCGCGTCGAACTCGCCCGCCTTGAACGCTTCCAGGCGCGCCGTGTTGTCGGCATACAGCTTGTAGGTGACGTGCTCGAAATTGTACGTGCCGCGTCGCGTCGGCAGGTTGCGACCCCAGTAGTCGGGATTGAGCCGATACGTAATGTCGCGCCCACTGTCGTAATGATCGATCAGATACGGGCCGCTGCCGATCGGCACCTCGAACGCCAGCTTGTCGAAGGCCACACGCTGGCCGTCGCGTAGCATCCCCCATTTCGGCGAAAAGACGGGTACGCTGCCGGCCAGCAACGGCAATTGCGGATTGCTGTTTTTGAAATCGAAACGTATGGTTTGCGGGTCGACGACCACGGCGGCCGCAATGTCGCCGAAAAAAACCCGGTAGGTGGGCGCCGCTTGCGCGCTCATGAGTGTGTCGAACGAATATTTGACGTCGGCTGCCGTCACCGGGTCGCCGTTCGAAAAGCGGGCTTGCGTGTTGATGTGAAACGTCACCGATCGCTGGTCCGGCGCTACGCGGATATCGTCCGCGAGCAACCCGTAAGCGCTTGCCGTTTCGTTATCGCTGCCGGTGGTCAACGTTTCGAACATCACGTCCATGCCGGGTGCACTGTTGCCGCGCAACGTGAACGGGTTGAATTTGTCGAAGCTGGTCCTGCGGTCGGGGTTGGCCAGTACCAGCGTGCCGCGCTTGGGCGCGTCGGGATTGACGCTGTCGAAATGCGTGAAGTCCGGCGGATACTTGGGCACGCCGTATTGCGCGATCGCATAGGCCGCGTGCGCGGGCGCCGAGGCGAAGACATCGAGCGCGAGCACGACCGCAAACGTGAGTAGCGAGGTGAGAAGCGGCTTGAGTATCGCCCTGTGAAGCGCTCTGTGAAGCGGCCTGTGAAGCGGCGCGAGCAAAAGCGCGCGCAATCGCCTCGCAATTACGGCTGCGCTCACGCGACCCGGACAGCTTGAAGTGTGCGCAGCGCGAATCGCCATAAGGTTTTCAGAAGAGATCGGATTGCAATGTGAGAGAATTCTACCGAAAATCCCGCACGCCGGGCTGCGCCAAATCGCGCGGCAGGCAAACCGGCAGCTTTTAAATCAGATCGATATTGGAGAAATCATGGGTTTCCTCGCTGGCAAACGTATCCTGCTGACCGGCCTTCTTTCGAATCGTTCGATCGCCTACGGTATCGCGCAGGCCTGCAAGCGCGAAGGCGCCGAACTCGCCTTTACTTACGTCGGCGAACGTTTCAAGGACCGCATCAACGATTTCGCCAAGGAATTCGACAGCGAATTGGTGTTCCCTTGCGATGTCGCCGACGATGCACAGATCGAGGCGCTCTTCACCGATCTCAAGCCGCATTGGGATCAGCTCGACGGCATCGTCCATTCGATCGGCTTCGCACCGCGCGAAGCGATCGCCGGCGATTTCCTCGACGGCATGACCCGCGAGAATTTCCGCATTGCCCACGATATCTCGGCGTACAGCTTTCCGGCACTGGCCAAAGCCGCCCTGCCCATGCTCTCGCCCAACGCCGCGCTGCTCACGCTGACCTACCTCGGCGCGGAAAAAGCGATTCCGAATTACAACACGATGGGGCTGGCCAAGGCCTCGCTCGAAGCGAGCGTGCGCTACCTGGCCACTTCGCTGGGCGCTCGCGGCATTCGCGTCAATGGCATATCGGCTGGTCCGATCAAGACGCTGGCGGCAAGCGGCATCAAGGGCTTCGGCAAGATCCTGGAGTTTGTTGCGGATAACGCACCGCTGCGTCGCAACGTGACGGTCGAACAGGTCGGCAATACCGCCGCGTTTCTGCTGTCGGACCTGGCGTCCGGCATTACCGCGGAAATCACGCACGTCGATAGCGGGTTCAATGCTGTAGTGGGTGGAATGGCGGCGATTAACGAATAAACTTATCGCTGAGCGAATCGCTCGGCGAATCGCCCGCGCTACTGCTTGACCCATCCCGAACCCACCGATCCTAAACCGATCGAGCTCAGCCGCGGCGGGCCGCCGCAAGATTAAGCGCTTGCAGGCGGCCATCGCCCACATACGCCACAAGTCCCAATGAGCGGATCCGCTCGACGGTGTCGCGCGCACCGAGCACGTCTTCGGGCGGGCAATAATCGATGGCGATCACCGGCAGCCCGTACAAGGTGCGCGCCATACCCGCCTGCTCCAGCAGCCAGTGGCGGTCGCCGGGCGGCACGTCGACATACTCGCGGCGCCGCTCGTTCCAGCCCTTGAACAGCGACTCGAATGCGATGGCGTAGATCTCGCCATGGACTCGGGGCAACAACTCGAAGCCACGATTGAGTATCAACTGCGCATTGGCGAACCGCTCGCGAATCGCGCGTATCACGGCAACCAGCCCGGCGCGATTGCGCTCGCGCTGCACGTCGTTGTCGGTGACCGGCTGGTAGGAGTCGAGCGTATCGAGGAAAAAGCCACGATAGCCGCGTTGCCATAACGGCGCGATCACCCGTTCGACGAAAAACGCAGGCCAGCCGGGGGCGCCCTGATCGACGATGTCGGCCTGCCACGCGCTGTTGCGGCCGATGATCCAGTGCTCGGGAATATCGGCGTGGTAATTGCGCGAACAATGCACCTCGCCTACGCTGACGTAGGCCAACCAGCGCGTGCGTGTATCGGCCGCGGTGCTGGGCTCGAAACCATAGCCCGGCTCCACGACCGCCAGATCGAACTCCAACAGTTGCGCAGGCAGTCGAGGCTCGGCCGTGCCGTAATAGAACGCGATGCTCCACGGGGGCGCGGCAACGGCAGTGAGGGCATCGCCACGTGCCGGCGTCGGCGCGCGAACGGCAACCGAAGCGCAGGCTTGAGCCGACGCGCCGGCTGGCGCAGATGCGAGGGTGGGTGCGACAGTCGATGCAAGCGCAGCGGCACTCGCATCGACAGGACGCAGCCACGCATTGATACCGGCGAGCGAGCGGGCAACGCGGCCGCGCAGCGAACGACCGGGAACGCGACGCATGCCACGCCCTCCCATGCCCACTCTTTGGAAATCAGCCACTTTGCAACATATACGTTTCGTACTCGAGCGACTTGAAACGGCGATCGAGCAGGAACATGGTGAGCAATATCACCACCATCAACGACACCGCGAAGCCGTAGCCATACGCATTGGGTCCGATGATGAGCGTGATCCAGGTGAACAGGCCGTTCAGTACCACGAACGTCGCGGTCAGGCTTAGCACGACAAGGCGCCGGTCGAGATAGAAGAAAACGTTGAGGCCGCCAAGGAACAACACTTGCAGGCTCGCCGAAATCACGTCGATATGCAGCAACGGCAAATAGAGCGTCGAAATGCCCAGCAGACGCAACAACTTGTCGCCGAACGCAAAAATCAGCAGCGTTACCAGCGCCTGGATCTTCAGTATCTCGTACAGCCCGGTCCTCACGCTGCGCACCATCATGTCGCGCATCTCGCGGATATGCTTGAGCGTGCCACCGCTACGCACCGCATCGTAATAGGCATCGTAGAACTCGACGAAATCGGTCTCGATACGCAGCAGGAACACGGCCATGCCAGGAATCACGCACAAGTACGAGATGAAAACGGGCAGATCGTAAATCAGCGAAGCGCGCAGTGGCCCGATCACCTGTTGTCCCGTAGCCGGCGAAAACCAGAACATGAACTTGTCCAGCCACACGCCCAGGTTGAACAACACCCCGACGAACATCAAGCTGGGGTACATGAAGCGCCGATCGAACACATCCCACGCGATGTAGTTGTCGGAGCGATAGTTGCGATGGATCACACTGGCCAGGCCGGTGAGCAAGATCAAATGGCCGAGCACGAACCCGGCCATGAGCCCATTGAGGCCATAGCGATTCAGCGAGACGGACAAGATCAGGGTCGCCCCATAGCCCAGGAAAAAGATCGCGATGATCGACAGGTATTGCTTCACGCTGGCGAGGAAAATCACGCCGATCCAGATATTGCTGACGATGACAAAACCGACCAGCATCAGCAAGCGGTAAGGCGTGGGCTGGTCACGAAACGCGGTGAACGCCAAGACGATACCCAACGCGCCCGTCATCGCCGTGGTGACCAGCGAGACCGCGTTGTAATTGGGAAGAACGCGATCGGGCCGCTTTTCGAACAAGCGATCCGACATGAACCGCGTGAACGACAGTTGCATCGCCCCCGTCACGATCAAACTCACCGCGATCAGGTAGGTGACCGACATCTGGAACTGCACGATGCGCTCGGGCGACTTCATCACCGGCAGGCTCAGCAAGCCGATCAGCAAGATGGCCACGATCGACAGAATCAGCGGGCCGGCACTGATCAACCCGGCATAGCCATAGGCCGTCATCGTACCGGTCAGGCTATCGCGCCGCAGGATTTTCCGTAGTTCGAAACCAATGCCTGCCATTATTTGACTCCCTCTGCATGGGGTGCGGTGTCGGCTGCGATCAGCGTGGAATACAGCGAGCGGTAGCTCGCGTCCATCAGCGTATCGGTGTAATACCGCTCGACACGCGCAATCCCTGCGCGCTGCGCGGCGTGCCACAGGTCCGACTGGGTCAGCAGCTTGAGCATGGCCGCGGACAGCTTCTCGGGGTTGGCGATCTGTACGACTGCACCGGCCTCGCCGAGCGCGCGGTCTTCCGCATCCAGCCCTTCGACCAACTGGCGGCACGAACCGACGTCGGTCGTCACCACCGGCACGCCGGCCGCATAGGCTTCGAGCACGACCAGCGGCAACGCTTCGCTGATCGAACTGAGCGCGACCAGCCCGACCTTGGGCAACAGTTCTTCGACACGGCTGAAACCGAGAAATTTGAGCGTGTCCTGCATCCCCAGGCTAATGGCCAGATCGCGACATTCCTGGGCGTACAGCGGGTCTTCCGTTTCCGGGCCGACGATCCATCCCTGGATGGTCGGCAGGCTGCGGCTCGCGACGAAAATCGCGCGGATAAACGTCTTGATGTCCTTGATCGGGACCACACGCCCGATCAGCGCCACGACCGTAGGTACCTCTGCCGGACGGAGATCGCGCAGCGGCGCGAAGCGCGAGACGGCAATGCCGTTGGGAATATTGCGCGTCTTCTCGGGCGGCGCGCCGTCGTCGACTTGGCGCACGCGATTGCCTTCATACAGCGCGACGATGTCGTGCGCAGCTTCGTAGCAAATGCGTCCCATGGCTTCAAAGAAGCGCACCCACAAATCCTGGAAATAGCCGACCTGCGAGATGTCTTTTTCAAAGACGCCGCGGTTATCGCGTATCCATTGGCTTTGCAACAAATCGATCTTGCGTTCCTTGGTGTAAATGCCGTGCTCGGACACCAGCAACGGCCGGCCGGTGCGGTAATGCAGCAACGCGCCGAGGAACCCGGCATAGCCGGTCGATGCGGTGTGATACACCTTGGCCGCGGGCATTTGCTCGCATATCCGCGCCAACTGCCACAACGGCTTATGCATGATGCGCACCGTCCAGAAGTAGTCGGTGAAGGACGGGTCCGTGCAAAACCGCTCGTAGTGGTCGGTGATGAACTCCCACGAGCAGCGGCTGTGCAAGAACTCCTTCTCGCTGATCTGCGCACCCTGCGCGAGCATCGGCATCATCTCGCGCATCAAGCCGCCGATCGCGCTCGACCTCTTGTTCTGGCGCAACGCCTCGTGCATTTTCTCGACATGCTCGAAGGCCTTGGGATCGCCCGCGCTCGTCTCGACCATGGCCGATGCGACGAAATCGTACAGAAAGTGCTCTTCGAAATGCACTACGTTATCGGGCAGTTCGTACGCAGGCGCCTCGTAATCTTCGAGCCGGCTGCCGATGAACACGATCGCGAACGTGTGTTCCGGAAAGGCCCGTATCATTTGATTGATCCAGGACGACACCCCACCCCGCACATAGGGAAAGGTGCCTTCGAGGACCAGGGCGATGTCAGCGGAATCTGCGCGACGATGGAGGCTAGTATTCATTTAGACCAATAACGCATGAGGGGCTGCAGGAGCGGAACCATGGAGCGATTGCTAAGCGAGCCGAGCAACGGCCCGACGCGACTGTAATCCCCTTTCAAAAAAGCCATCTCGGCCAGCCACGGCAGCAGGCGGTCGGTGGGGAAATGCAGCTCCTGGGCGCGCTTGAAAAATTCCTCGGCGTTCTGCGGCGCGTCATTCAATGAAGCGCATCGCCCCAGCAGGTAATACATGCTCGCGTTTTCCTGGTTTTGCGCCAGCGCCTGGCGCGCATAACGTTCGACCTGCCCCAGCGAATAGCGATACACCTCGCCGCGCACCAGATTCTGGTAAATCAGTTCCCAGTACAGTTCGGCCAGACGCGCGCAGGCATTGGCCTCGGTTTCCGACTCGGTCGCGTTGGCCAACTGCTCGCGCGCCACGAAGATGCGCTGCATGATGGCTTTTTCCGTGCCGTAGACAATCCCGTAAGCGAGCAGGCGAATTTCCTCGATCGGATCGGAGAGCAAATCGCGCAGCATCGTGCCCGTGACATGCGAAGGCAAGGACTGCATGGCCACCAGAGCGGCTACGCGATCCTGCGGCGACGAGCGCAGGTTTTCCAGCCGGGCTCGCAAACGCGCGCCCGTTCCGTGGGTAACACGCGAGATCAGGTAGGTGACGAACTCGGGGTTCTCGACCGAGCGCACATTGACGTTTTCCAGCGGCGTTGGAAAAATAATCGCGACGATGGTCAAGCAGATGAACAGCACCGACCCGGCTACCGGAAGAAACAGGCAAATCACGAAAATGTGGAGGAACGCCCCGCGCCGCGGCGAGTGATAGTGCCGCGGCAACATCACGGTCACAAACAGCGCGCAGCATGCAGCGGCCAACGCCTGCCAGAGGAGGAAGACCAGCAGCGGGTCGAGCGGCCCTTCCGGGTTCAGGAGTTTAAAAATCGCCAGCGCCTGCGTGGCGATTGCGAGTACCCCCAAGACCAGTAAGATGAGTACTTGCTTAACCATGGTAGCCGCACCGCAGGAGCAGTTTCCTCAGGCTGTCGCCCGGGGCCTTCGCCTCCACCGTGGCACTGTGCACGGCGATGTGCGAGCTGATGAAATCGGTATCGAACTGGCTCTTCAAACGACTTTCAGTACGGGTCAGGTAACCGGTAATGCCGTTCTCGTCGGTCACCGGCATCAAGGTGATGGCCACCTGCTGATCCTCGCCGCGTAACGTCCAGAGGATGTCCAAGGTGCGACGCGTGCGCATCACCTGATCGAACAGCGAGTCGCCGTCGGCATCGCGCGGGAACACCAGTGCGACCAGCGACGAATCGATGTCGCTGCTGTGCTTCATGTGCTCCAGGCGCGCCAGCTCCAGTGCAAATTCGTACGGGCATTGCGGCACGGTTCTTTGCACCGCGGCGACCATCGCGCGTTGTTCGACGCTGTCGGCGTAATAGTTGAGCAGCACCAGCATCAACTGCAGATTGTCGAAATTCAGCGACAAGAACGACATCCTGCGCACCACCAGGATGCCGGACACGGTGCCCGACGCCGCAACGATAGGCGCACACACCAGATAGGCGCTCTGCCCCGTCTCGTCGATTTCGCGCAGATGCGACAGCGAGCCCTTTTCGATGCTATCGAGCAGCAACGCGTCATCGGGGTTCAACGTGAACGCCTCGCCGACCCACGCGACCGCCTTGCTGCTAAACCCGTGCGGTGTCATCGGGAAGATCGACGCGACGTCGATCTGGCAGGTCAACGCGACCAGTTCGAGCATGTCCTGTGCGCTGGGCAACGCGCCTTCGTTGAGCTCCCCTTCCGGCGTGCTCGGCGACAGATCGCGCAAGCGCATGATAGCGTCGCGCAGCGTAACCGGCCGCGTCAACACATCATGCTCAAGCCGTTCGTGCGAAATGCGCAGCAAATAATGGTTGTTCGTGATCGACACCAATCGGTCGTTCAGGTAACTATTGATGCTCTTGACGCGATTCGCACGATTGGTCCAGATATCGCTGAAGTGCCCGGCGATCACGACCTGGGCCATGCCTCCGACGAAAAACATGATCGGAAACTCGGCACCCTCGACACGCCCGTAAAACAAGTACCAGGCGCCCCAGATGCACATGCCTCCGAGCACCCCGAGCAGCGCGCCATAGCGCAGCGCGAGCACCGATACGGCCAGCCATATCCAGGGAAAGCCGATCCCCAGCAGCAACGGGTCCGCCGGACGCAGCAGATAGCACAACCCGACGGCCAGTACGACGCCGATGATGACTTCAAGAATGGCCACCGGCCGCAAGACAGCAGGCGCGAGCACGCGGCCGAAATGTCCGACGTTCCCGAGCGGATCGGAGGTTCTCGCTTGTGGTACCTGCTGCTGCGTAGCGGTTTGCACGGTAAAGCTCCTTACTATGATGCCAATGACGCCAGCAGTTGCCGAATCAGCGTTTGGCCTACACCGGCCAAGCTCGAACGGCTCCAACCACTGCGGCTACCCGTTGCGGTCCAGACGACCTTGCCCGAATTGACGTCGATCACGAAGAAGGTTACGCCGGCAGCCGGCTCGCCGTCCACGCCCACTTTATAACGCCATTCCTGCACCGAGCCGCCCAGCGCATAATGCGCGCCGGTCTTGCGTGCCCAATCCAACGCTTGCGCCTTCACGGCATTGCTGTTGCCGCCCAGCAGCGCATCGGCTTCGTTCTCGCCAGGATAAACCGCCAACGTAGCGAAACCCTGCTGCTGCATGATGCTCGCCGCAATGCTCTCGGCGCGCTTGCCCGCTTCGGGCGTTTCAGTGTAGTTGGCAATCGGCAGCAATGCCCAGCTGTCGTTCTTGCTCAACGCCGGCGGATTACCCGCGTTGATCGTCGAGCAACCGGTCAGCAATACCAGCAGTATCGCCCCGGCCCAGCCGAAAATCTTGTGCCCGCCTAATCTCTTCATGATTTTGCTCCCCGGTTCTCGTTAAATTGTCAGTCAAACTGCTTGGTGTTGAAATCAAAAACGTTAAAAATCAATAGTACAAACGATAGGAAACGCCGATCTGCGTCACAGATGCGCCACTCCCCGCCACCGCTTCATGCGAATAGTAAATTCGGACATGGTCGTTGCCGGCGATCGAACCTGCCACGCCGAGGCTGACTTGCGGACCCCAGCCCTGATTGCTGTCGTGTATCAGACCGACGTCGAGGTAAGGCCGCCAGGCGCGCGTGTAGTTGGTTTCATAGTCGGTGCCAAACCCGGTCATGAATCCGTATTGGTCGACGTTTTGCGGCAAGAAATCCGATGCCTGTGCGACGTTGCCCACCGGCAACAACCTCGACAACGAGGCTACTGCATTGTTGCCGGCTGAGAACGTGCCGCGCTCGGCCACCAGGCGGATGTTCCAGTCCGGGTAGTCGGTGCGTATCCGGTAGCCGACTTCACCGGTCATGATCAGGCCTTGCCCAAGGTAGCTGCGGTCTTGCGCGTGATAGCGGTCGCCCTCGAGGCTGGCCTGCGCGAAGATACGCATGTCGGTATTCCATTGCGCACCGAGCAACAGCATGTCCTTGGTCGCAGCAACCTGCATTTCCGGGGAGATGTCGGTAAATTGATTCACGCCCAAGGTAAAGTTGGTCGTCAAGGCGCTATTGCGGTTGAACTCGCCATGCACGTTCGCCGTGTAGAACGAACTCAATTCGTCACGATGCCCCACCGTCACGGTCAAGTCGCGATTGATATTGACGTTGCGCAGCGTCACGTCGAAGATCCGATCGTGTGCCGGTATAAAAGCCAGCGTAGTCTTGTCGATCGAGCGCTGATTGCGCTGCATTGCATCGACAATCAAGTCCAGGCCATTGGTCAGCACCACGCCGCCGGTCACCGAGCTTTCGATGTATTCGAGCGGGCTCGCGCGCACGGCGATCACATCGCCGCCGACGCTCACGCGATCGCGCATCAATGTCTCGGTCATCGCCAGATGGGCGTCATCGCTCTCGGGTGCGTTCTGGCCCGCCTTGAACGCGGCCGACTCGGCAGCAGGCGTGCGCCCGATCAGGTCAAGCGCGTCGACGCGGCTGTCGATCGGTACCCGGCCGCCACGGCTGTCCAGTACCCGAGCGAGCGCGGGCGCATCGTTCTCGGCCAACGCCAGCGTCACTTCGGAATCGGCCGGGCGCAACAGCCGGTTGGCATATTCTCGACCGAGCCAGGCACGCGCCAGATCGTTATGCTCGCCGCTTAGTGCCCAGGCCAGCGTAACATCCTTGGCGGTCGCACTGATCAGGCGTTTTTGCGCCGGTGCCGATGCAGCTGCATTGGCTGCGGGCGATGCAGTGTTCTGGCCGGGCTTGCCTGCGGGGCCGCTTGCAGGGCTACCGGCGGCGACGACAGGCACGACCGTAGTATCGTCGGCCAAACCGGGGATCGTGCCACCCAACAGCGACTGGGCCACGGCCGGACTATTGGCGTCGCGACGATCCGCCTCGAGCATCGCGATCAGCATATCGCGCGAGCGATCGCCATTGGCGAATGTTTCGCTTAAGGTCACACGAGCCGCGCGCGCTTCCGCCGCGGCATCAGGTGTCGTGCCGGTCGCAACCGTCAGCCGTTGCGCAGAGGTCGATCGGCGCGCCGAACGCGGCGTCGAACCCGGCTTGTTACCGGCGGCGGCGGTCTGCAAATCGCGCCATACTGCGCGGCGTACGCGCCAGGCTTCGTCGGCGTGACCGGACTGTTCCAGTGCATCGGCCAGCGATAGCATCCACAGTGGATCGTCGTCGGACAACGCGGCCTGATCGTGCAGATACTTCAGCGCGACGTTGGGATTGTCCAGGCGCAGCTCGGCCGCACCGAATACGCCCCAGTAGGCGGCGTTGATCTTCGCGGTGTCTTGCCAACGGCGCACCGCCGCGCCCAATTCGTCGTCGTTGCCGAAATCGACGAGCGCCCACAAATAGGTCACACGCGTCTCGTCGGTCGCACCCGGCAATTGCGCCGCAATGCGCAAATCGGCGAGCGAGGCATCCCAGCGTTCGATCTGACGGTAATATTCGGCGCGGTCTGCCAGCAGCGTGCTCGAATGCTCGAACATCGTGCGCTGCTCGGGCGTCAAGCCGGCCAGCAGGCTGTCGATGCGCGGCCATGCGCGAGCGACCGTATAGAAGTACATCGCCGATTGCAAGGCGGTCTCGGAACCATCCTTGCGAAATTGCAATTCGGCAACGCGCCCTGCATCGATCGGATAGCCTTCATAGAAATTCGTCATTTCAGTCAGGTCGGCCGCGTTCGATTCCCCTGTCGCCAGCAAGTGCTGATAGGCATAGTTGGTGTCGTCCTGCTGCTCCGACAGACGCGACAGTTCGGCATAAGTTTGCCAATACGGAGCGTCTTCCTTGCGCGTGCCGACCTTGTCGCGCACCTGCCGCAGCGCCATGAGCGCCGGTTTCATCTGGCCTTTCTGGAATTCGATGGTGGCGATCAGCATCGCGTACTGCGAGCTCGGACCGAACTCGGCTTGCAACGTGCGATATGTGCGCAACGCTTCATCGTCGTCGCCGCGGCGCTCGGCCACTTGCGCATAGCGTTCCAGCAGCGGCCGGCGCAGTGCGCCCGTCGCATGGCTTTTCAGGTAGCTCAGGCTTTCCTGCGGCTGACCCAAGCGCTCGTAGGTATCGACCACTTGATCCTGCAGACTCAGGTTGCCCGGTGCTTGCTGCGCGGCATGCATCAGGGCAGCCAGGTAGGCCTGGTCGTCGTTGAGCTGCGGCGCGAGCTTGAGCACGTTGTTCCAGGCTTCGTCATTACCCGAAGCTTGCGCAAATTCCTTCCAGTACTTCAGCGCGACCACCGGATGATTATTCCACTGGGCCACCTGCGCGAGGCGCCGGGTCCACACCAAGGGATCAAGATGGCGAGCCAATGCCTGCTGCGCGAGTTGCTCGGCGTCGTCGAGGCGATTGCTCTCGACGAATGCCTTGAAGGCCAGGTCGTAATCGTTGCCCGTGACCGCTGCTTTGCTGGTGCCCGCTGCGCTGGTTCCTGCTGCAGCGGTCGCCGTGGACCCTGCTGCGGGCCCTGCTGTGGTCCCTGCAACGGCTGGCGTCGTGGTCCCTGCCGTGGCCGCAACCCGGTAAAGCCGCGCGCCGCCCAACTGCCGCAAGCGTTGCAGACCTGCGAGTCCGTCGAGATAGACCGGCGACTGCTGCTGATCTTGCTGCAGCAGTTGCAAGCCATGACCCGCGCCCGGCTCGAACGCCGCCAGCTGCGGGCCCGCCGCATTATCGATACTGGAGAGTTTTGCCAAGGCACGCGCATAGCTGACCATCAGGTCGGTACGGCCGGCCTGGCGTGCCAGATCGAGCAAATACCGCAAGGTCTGCTGATCTTGCGCCAGGGAGCCGGCATGCTTTGCCCCCTCGTCGCAAGCGAGCGCCACCTCATTACCCGATTCAAGCACCTTGAGTGCCGTGATGAAATAGCGCCGCTTGTCGTCCACCGTCTGGGCCGCATCCTGCGCCGCAAAATACGCATTCGCCGCATCGACATACGATTGCTGCGCGAAGGCCGCCGCGCCCAATTTTTCCTGCCATGCCGAGGCGTTCTCGGTATCGGCTGCAGCCAACTCGCGGTAATAGAACAGCATCACCGCCGTGGCGCCGGCCGCTTGCGATTTTTGCGCCAGCACGCGCATGATGGGCACGTCCCACTTGTCATGCGTAGTCTTGGCCAACAAGCCGATATAGCGGACCATCAGTTCGGGGCGCCGCGGATCGTCGATCTTGACTTCGTACGCTTGCTGTTCGGCCGCCGCCAATTCGAGCAGCACGCCGCGGCGATGCATCTCGTCGTCGCCCATCACTTCGAGCCGCTGAGCGACACGTTCCGCGGCATCCCACTTGCCCAAGCCCAGGTACTGAGTGCCGAGCAAGCCCAGGTATTCCGGCGAATTGGGACTCACGCGCAGCCAGGCCTCCAGATACGCGACCGAGAGTTCGCTCGGCGGCAACGACGCGAGATGACGCGCCTGCACGCTGCCGCGCGGATAAGCGGCAGCCAGCGCCAGTGCAATACCGATGCCGATGGCGCCGGTCAACCATATGGGACTGATACGCACTCGGTCGTTATTCACAGTCTACCTTGATCGAATGATAAGTAACCTGTTGTGCGGCTTCGCCTGCCACGTCGATGCGCAACGTCCCTGCTTGGGCGGTTCCCGTTTTTGCCTTGCCATCGACCTGCACACGACAACTTCCCGCGTCGGCGAAACGGACAAACGGCTTGTAGTAACCGCCGAAGTCGAATTGCATGCTGCGGCCGTCGCGTTGGAAGTGACGCACGAATCCCGCGGCTTCGGCGATGTACGGTACTTTCGCGCTAGGCTGCGAGGTGATCGAGAAGCTCGCCTGGTCGTTGGCCATATGCACGTACAGTCCGCCGGGACCGGGCAGATAACCGGTGACACCGTTGGACGTGCTCAGATCGGGCACGCCCTGATTGGCCGGCCAGCGCAATTCACGCAGGTCCGCTCCCGAACGCACCAGCCAGCGCGTGCCGCCCGGCGTGACTTCGCGAGCCACCGACACGCGGCGCCAATCGAGCACGCGGCGGATGTACTCGGTCGTATAGATCGGAAACACGTTCTGCTTGAGCACGCTTTCGTACACGCCCTTGAGCGCCTGCAGCGACGCGAGTTTGCTGCCCGAATAAAAGTGATAATAAATATTGAGTGCCTTGAACCGGATCGGCTGATCGGTCATGGCAAAGGTCTCGAGCACGCGCGAGAAACCGTAGAACGGCCCAGTCCAGTCGTTCGTATAGACGTTCTCGTCCATCACGGCCGCATAGACCTGATACTCGTTTGCGCTCTTGCCTTTGGCCACGCCGTACGGCGCGATATTGGTCCAGCTGTTGTGGGTCTTGGTGATGGTGGTGTCGCCGCCATTGATACTGAGCACACCGGCGGCGTTCGCCATGCGCAGCGCGATCGCAGGCGCTTGCGCGTCGCCCGGCCACTGCAGCACGACCACATGCTTGCCCGCAGGCGCCAAACGCTTGTTGATGTAATCGATGGAACCCTGGATTTCGCGGTTCAAGTCGAATTTGTAGTTGGGGATATCGAGCGAAAACGCGTCGTCGCCGCCCCAGTCCGGATTGATCTTGCCTTCGATCCGCTTGCCGGTGACCCCATTGATCTGCTCCATGTTGAATGGATGCGAATAGGTATGGGTACCGATCTCGACATTGGGCAAAGCAAACATCTTGCGCGCGATATCTTCCAGCCGCGGCGAAAGCTTGGGGTACATCCCCTGCGGACCCACTTCGCCTTCGATGACCGACAAGGTCTGGGGAATCGGGAATTTGCTGAAGATCTCGTCGTACAAGGCCTCGCCGTCGTAATCCGGGCCAGGAAACTCAGTGCGCGAGGCGAACCCGTCGCCATCGACGTGCACGAACATCAGGCGACGCCCGTTTTCGCTGGTCACGTCGGGCACCGGCATATCGGGCAGCGCGAGCGCCTGCTTGAGGAAATCGATAGGCTGGATCGCCCAGCGCTCCTGCCCGATCGCAACCAGACTGGCCACGCCGTAGGGGTTCAAGGTGAAACCGCCCCAAGGCGTCATGCCCGCCATATCGTAGGTGTAGTCACCCACTTTCAGACGCAGCAGTGATTTGCTCGATGCGCCGACGCGGATGCCCAGCGCATCGCGAATATCGGGCGGCGGCATGATTTCGAAACCCATCATCGGCGATTTGCTGACAATCTGCGGTATGGCGTTGACCGGTGCGTCGCCGGGCACGATGTCGAGATCGAGCGCTTTGGCCGTTGCCTGATCGATGTCGAAACCGAACTGATCGATCACCGCCACACGCATGCCTTCGCGTATGCGCGCGAGCAACCAGCGACGCCAGACGCCGCCGTTGTTCACCGTACTGTCGATCGAAACCACGATGCCGGCGTATTGATCGTTGTAGATGCCGTCGGGCAACTTCTTGTTCACATCGACGTAGTCGACGTCGTAACCCATATAGTTGAGCGGCGTAGCGATATCGCGCGCACCGGTTGTCAGGTCGATCGGCTCGCCCTCGGTCGGGGTCTGCACCATCAGCACCTTGCGCGGCATCGATTCGATACGGCCGACACCGACGGTGGTCAAGGTCGGATCCGTGACAAACGGCGTGACGCCGGCCAGCACCAAGCGGTGAGCGGTGTCGCGACGGCAAGCCAGATCGGTGCGCGCGCAATAGTCGATGGCCACCACCGGCAGCGGCGCCAGCGCCCTGATACGTTGCAATGCATCCGCACGTGCACTGTCAGTGACGGCGTCCAACGCGGTCGTGCGGGTGTCGTATTTTTGATAGAGCGCATCGACTGCGAGCGCGTACAGATCGCCCGGCATCTGGGCAGCCAACGCCAAATGATTACGCAGCATCACTTGCGCTTGCGGATATTTGGCATGGATCGCACGTACCGCCGAGGCTAGCCACGCATCGGACTGCGTCGCCTTATCGCCCGAATCGGCGCTCAGGTCGGCGCCATCGTCGAGCAGGAAACCGCGATATCCCTTGTGCCACAACGGATCGACCACCTGGCTGACGAACCCGCCAGGATCCGTGGCACCCGGGCTTGCAAAGCCACCCACCGGCAAATGAGCGAACCAGGACGTATGCGGCGCCAGATTGGCGGCCGGCAGCTCTGCCTGGGCGGGATCGATGACCACCACATCGAACGCTTGCAACTGTTCGATCGGCAAGTCACGCCCGTAGAAGAACGCGATGTTCGGCGCTGCCGCCGCAGGGACGGAAACAGCCGCGATGGCATTCCGGCTATGCGACCCGGACAGGGCGAACAGCCCGAGTAGCAACGCAAATACGCAACCGCCCAGGTACCGGCGCATAATGCCGCCCCGGTTCCGCTCAAAAAAGCGGCCTGCAGTTCCCGTGCTTGGTCCACTCAACTTTCTTGTCTTTTCCCGCATTTATTATTGTGGGTACCTATATACAAGAAATCCCGACGCCCGTCCGCCCCTGATACTCAATGGACGAGCTCCCCTTTTGCCCTGAAATATTCCGTAACTTACCCGACCTTTACATTTTTTTTGGGAAATTCGTGTTTATTTTTTATTGGCGTTCTGTTAGTGATTTAAATCCAACACTGTCGCGTCAGCGCCATGCACTCGGCTTAGCCAGTGGTTCGATCGGTAAACCGAGATGCCTTTTGGGCGAGGGTCGTGGCGGCCGACAAGTGAGCCTTAACGGCGCGCGCTTGATCTGCTGCGGTGCAGTACACACTGTGTCGCGCATTATTTGTCGACGAAACGTGCAGCAAAACGCGAATGAAGCGCTGATGAAGCACCTTCACGCGACCGACATTAATCCAGACCGACATGCTGACGGTAAAATTTAGATTCGTCTGTCGCTAGAAATAGGTACAAAATGTCTCGGCCAGCGAGCGCATAATGCCGCGGCCCCCAATGAAACCCAGGTGCCACAAGGCGCTTGCTGCACGCACAATGCCATGCCTATGCCAAGAGATGCAGAAAATCCGCAGATTCATGTTGCACTCGTGGAGGACGATCTTCGTTTCAAAAACGCCGTCGTCGGGGCGATCCAGGCCAGCGCTACGATAAAGCTGGTGGAAGTGGCCAGCACGCGAGCCGAAGGGCTGCTGATGCTGGAGCGCCCGCCCGCCGATGTCTTGCTGGTCGATCTGGGCCTGCCCGATGGATCGGGGATAGACATCATCCGCGCCGCCTGCGTCAAATGGCCCCACTGCGGCGTGCTGGTCACCACGATCTTTGCTGACGAAACCCATGTGCTGCAAGCCATTGAGGCCGGTGCTTCAGGGTATTTACTTAAAGACAGTACACCCATGAATATGCTCGACGATATCCGTAGCGTGAGCGCGGGCGGCAGTCCCATTAGCCCCTCGATCGCACGGCAGATTCTGAAGCATTTTCGTCAGACGTATGCCACCGCGCCGCCATCCGACGCCACGCAACCCGCGCCGCAAGACGCTTGGGCTGGTGCTTCGAGTTCCGCGTTGACTTCCGCGTTGACTTCATCAAGTGCCCAGGACCCTCCCGCCCCCAGATCCCGATCCAACGGGGCGGCCGAGACCGCGCTCTTGTCGGCACGCGAAACCGAAGTGCTGGAGCTGGTCACCAAAGGTTTTACGGCCAACGAAATTTCCGAGATGATGCAGGTCTCTCGGCACACCGTACTGACCTTCGTGCGACGCATTTATACCAAGCTCAAAGTAACCTCCAAAGCTGAAGCCATCTATGAAGCGCGAAATCGGGGACTTTTGGTGGATTAGCGTCAGGCTGTTGATCGGCTGTGTTCTAGTAGGAGGCCTGGGCGCATCGATAGGGCCAGCGCGGGCCCAGCAAAATCAGCACAATCACGACAACCAGGTCATCCATGTGACTTCGGCTGAAATGATGACGAATACAATGGGTCCGCCCAGCTCATCCGTCGACGACGCGTCGCTGTCCGGTCCGTGGACATGGGTGAGCCTGCCTCACGCGGCGCAGCGGCGACTGATCCCGCGCCGCGCCGCGCAGGTCGACGTCGAGGCTAGCGCGCCCAAAACGACGACGTGGTATCGGGTACGCACGAACGCGCTGCAGGCCGATCCCGATACCAATACAAAAAGCCTATATATCGTGCGCTGGCAAGGCACGGGCGAACTTGCGGTGTATGCGGATGCGCGGCTGGTGTATCACCGCGCCTTCAGCCCCGGCCTGGACATGTTCCCGCGTCAGTCGCTGCTGATACCGCTGAATCAAACGACGGACGCGCGGCCACCCAGCGTCATCCTGATTCGGATGGATAGCGAATCCGCGACCCGCGGCGCGCTTTCTTCGCTCTATGTGGGCGATAGCGCCGTATTGGCCTCGCAATACGCGGTTCGCGAGTGGATCGAATACCAGCTCCCCTACCTGAGTAGTGCGGCATTTCTCGCGGTGGGCTTCTTTTCGTTTGCGGTGTGGATATTGCGCCGCCGCGAGCCCTTGTATTTTTTGTTTTTCGCGATCGCCGTGCTCAATGCGGTGCGTCGCTGGCATTTTTATCCGGGGCTGGAGCGCTTGAGCGTATCCGACCAATGGTTGGGGTGGATATCGCTGAACGCGCTGGCATGGCAGATCCTTGCGTTTCATCTGGTGTTCCTGCAACTGCACAAGCGCAAGCATCGCTGGTTGACGCGCGGATTCGTCGCGCTGGCAGTCGCATCGACCGCCCTGACGCTGCCCTCGCTTGCCGACTTGCACGGCGCCGTATGGGCCCGCCCGGTGGCCTATCTGGCCATGATGGGGGCGGTGGTCGTGCTGGCTGCGGTAGGCCTGCGGGATGCCCGCGCCACGCGCTCGAGCAATGGCTTGCTGCTCGCGTTATGGGCCACGATCTCGCTGCTGTTCGGTATTTACGACTGGCTGATCGCCGCTCACCGCATCGACTTCGAGCGTTATTACCTGACGCCTTACGCGGGCGTGGGCCTGTTCTTCGTTCTCGTGTTCGTGATGCTGCGGCGCTATGCCAGTGCAATGGGCCAGGTCGAGGCGCTCAGCGCGGGCCTCGAACAACGCGTGGTCGCGCGCGAGACATGGCTGGCCGACAGTTATCGGCGTCGCGGTGAAATCGAGCAGCAGCAGGCGATCAACCTGGAGCGGCAGCGCCTGATGCGCGACATGCATGATGGTCTGGGCTCGTCGCTGATGAGCGCGCTATGGGCGGTCGAGCGCGGCCAGTTCGATGAAGCGGAGATCGCCGAGATCCTGAAGGGATGCATAGACGACCTGAAACTGACGATCGATTCCATGGAACCGGTGGAGGCCAATCTGCTGCTACTGCTGGCGAAGCTGCGCTACCGCCTGGCGAGCCGCTTCGAGCGGTCGGGCATCACGCTGTGCTGGGAAGTCGAGGACGTGCCGGCACTCGATTGGCTCGACCCCGCGACCGCGTTGCATATACTGCGCATCCTCCAGGAAGCCTTTACCAATATCATCAAGCACACCCGCGCCAACGAGATCCATGTGGTGACTGGAACCGACAATAACGGCGTGGTGGTGGTGGTCAGCGATAACGGCCCCGGGTTTTCGGTCGAACGCGCCTTGAGCGGCGAGGGCCGTGGCCTGAAGAACCAGCGGCGCCGTGCAGAAGCGATCGGCGCCAAGATCGACTGGGACTCGAACGCAGGCGGCTCACGGCTGATCCTGTGGCTACCGCTGCGTGCGGCGCAAAGCAGCCCGGGCTAGCGGCGCGGCACTTCGCTTTACCCGGCGCGGCCGCGCGCATCCCCCCCGTATTCCCCGTATCCCCCGTATCCCCTCATAGGCACTGCATCCGCACGCGCATGTGCCGCTTTTTTAATTGCTTGACACCTAAACTATCAAGGACTAAATTAAATACCGATAACTACGCAAGGAGCGAGTATGCGCATCGTCTGCATCGGCGGCGGTCCCGCCGGACTTTACTTCGGCTTGTTGATGAAGCGGCAGAATCCCGCCCACGAGGTCGTCGTGGTCGAGCGCAACCGCCCTTACGACACGTTCGGCTGGGGCGTCGTATTCTCGGACCAGACCCTGGGCAATCTGCGCGCCGCCGATGCGCCCAGCGCCGACGCGATTCTCGACGCATTCAATCATTGGGACGACATCGAGATCAATTTCCGCGGCCGCCAGTTGCGCTCGTCCGGCCACGGTTTCTGCGGCATCGGCCGCAAACGTTTGCTCAACATCCTGCAGGCACGCTGCGAAGCGCTGGGCGTGCAGCTCGTATTCGAAACCAACGTCACCAATGACGAGGATTACGACGCGGACCTGATCATCGCCTGCGACGGTGCCAATAGCCCGATACGTAAGAAATATGCCGCCACGTATCAGCCCAACATCGACATGCGCGATTGCCGCTTCGTGTGGCTGGGCACCCGCAAGCTCTTCGATGCGTTCACGTTCGCGTTCGAGCAGACCCAGTGGGGCTGGTTCCAGGCCCACGCGTACCGGTTCGACGACGAGACCTCGACCTTCATCGTCGAGACGCCCGAGCACGTATGGCGCGCGGCCGGCCTGGACCAGATGAGCAAGGAGGACGGCATCGCGTTCTGCGAGCGGTTGTTCGCCAAATACCTCGACGGCAATGCGCTGCTCTCCAACGCCGAGCACTTGCGCGGCTCGTCGCAGTGGATCCAGTTTCCGCGCGTGGTCAACCAGCAGTGGGTGCATCGCCGGCCGCGTGCGGACGGTGGCACCACACCCATCGTGCTGATGGGCGACGCCGCGCACACCGCGCACTTCTCGATCGGCTCCGGCACCAAACTGGCGCTGGAAGATTCGATCGAACTCGCCAACAGCATCGCCGCTCACCCGGACGACCTCGATGCGGCGCTCGCGCATTACACGGACGTGCGCAGCATCGACGTATTGCGCATCCAGAACGCGGCGCGCAATTCGACCGAATGGTTCGAGAACGTCGACCGCTATACCTCGTTCCAGCCCGAACAGTTCGCCTATTCCCTGCTCACGCGCTCGCAGCGCATCTCGCACGAGAACCTGCGCGAGCGCGACGCGCAATATGTGGCGTCGTTCGAAGACTGGATCGCGCATCAGTCCGGCCTCGAAGTGCCACCCAACGTTCAGGGCCGCAAACGCCCTGTGCCGCCGATGTTCACGCCGTTCAAGGTGCGCGGCGTGACGCTGAAAAACCGGGTCGTGGTGTCGCCGATGGCCCAATACTCGGCCGTGGATGGCATCGCCGGCGACTATCACCTGATGCATCTGGGCGCGCGTGCAATGGGGGGCGCCGCGCTCGTCATGACGGAAATGACCTGTGTATCCGCGCATGGCCGCATCACGCCCGGCTGCCCCGGCATGTATGCGCCCGAGCATCTGCATGCGTGGCAACGCATTGTCGATTTCGTTCACCGTCAGTCCGACGCGAAGATCGGCATGCAGATCGGGCATGCCGGCGCGAAGGCCTCTACGCGGGTGAGCTGGGAAGGCATCGACCTGCCCTTGCCCGAAGGCAACTGGCCGTTGGTCTCGGCCTCGCCGCAGCAGTATCTGCGCGGCGTGAGCCAGTGGTCGCGCGAAGCCGGCGCGCAGGATCTGCGCACGATCGAGCAGGAGTTCGTGCGCTCGACGGAAATGGCCGCGGCGGCCGGTTTCGATTGGCTCGAATTGCACTGCGCGCACGGTTATCTGCTGTCGAGTTTTCTGTCGCCGCTGACCAACCATCGTACCGACGCCTATGGCGGCTCGCTGGAGAACCGCCTGCGCTACCCGTTGCAGATATTCGCCGCGATTCGGCAGGTGTGGCCGCAGGACAAGCCGATTTCGGTGCGCATTTCGGCGCACGATTGGGTGGAAGGCGGCACGACGCCCGACGACGCGGTGAAAATTGCGCGCGCATTCAAGGCGGCCGGCGCCGATATGATCGATGTCTCGTCAGGCCAGGTCAGCAAGGACGAAAAACCGGTGTACGGCCGCATGTTCCAGACGCCGTTCGCCGATCGCATCCGCAACGAGGCCGGCATCGCGACCATCGCGGTCGGTGCGATTTCCGAAGCCGATCATGTCAATAGCATCATCGCGGCGGGCCGCGCCGATTTGTGCGCCGTGGCGCGCCCGCATCTGGCCAATCCTTCATGGACCCTGACCGAGGCGGCCAAGATCGGCTATTTCGACCTCGCGTGGCCGAATCAGTATTACGCCGGGAAATCGCAGCTTGAACGCAATCTCGAGCGCGAGCGCGCACAGGCCGAACAACTCGCGCTGCGCGCCGAGGGGGTGATATGAGCACGCCGGCACAGACGCCCACGCCAACTTCAGCCCAAGCTTCCGCGTCATTTGACCCGGCGCAACAACGACACGCGGTAGTAACCGGGGGCGGCAGCGGCATAGGCGCCGCCACGGCGCTTACGCTGGCCCGGGCAGGCCTGCGCATCACGTTGATGGGCCGCAATGCCGAGCGGCTCGCCGCACAGCGCGATACCTTGCGTGCAGCGTTGCTTGATACGTCACATTCGTCTTCGCCAACGCCGCACGCTCACGCCGCGATCGAAGTCATTACGGTCGACGTGACGCAACCCGAATCGGTCGACGCCGCGTTCGCGCAGGCCGCGCAGCGCTTAGGCCCCGTCGACGTGCTCGTGAACAACGCTGGCCAGGCCCGCGCAGCACCGTTCGCGAAGACCGATATCGCTTTGTGGCAGAGCATGCTCGACGTGAATCTGACCGGCGTGTTCCTCTGCACGCGGGCGGTGCTGCCCGCCATGCTCGAACGCCGCTATGGGCGCATCGTCAATATTGCAAGCACAGCAGGACAAATCGGCTACGCCTACGTTGCCGCCTACTGCGCGGCCAAACACGGCGTGATCGGCTTGACTCGCTCGCTCGCGCTCGAAGTGGCGACCAAGGGCATCACCGTCAACGCCGTCTGCCCGGGCTATACGGAAACCGAGTTGCTGCACGAATCGCTGGAGCAAATCATGGACAAGACTTCACGCAGCGAGCAGCAGGCTCGCGAGGATCTGCTGCGCACCAATCCGCAGCGCCGGTTCGTCCAGCCGTCCGAGGTGGCCCATGCCGTGCTGTGGCTGTGCGCCGCAGAATCGGGCGCGGTGACCGGACAATCGGTGTCCATTTCCGGCGGAGAAGTAATGTGACGCGCGCCGCCATCACTCGCGACAAAAAGACCGCGCCGGCGGAAAACGTCGTCGACCTCGAAATGAGCACCGGTGCCGACAGCCACATGGGCCTGCGCTTGTGGCTGCGCATGCTCACCACCACCAACCTGGTGCAGACGGAATTGCGTACACGGCTGCGCACCGAATTCAACAGCACGCTGCCCCGCTTCGACCTGATGGCGCAACTCGAACGCCATCCGGACGGACTGAAAATGAGCGAGATCTCGCGCCGCCTGATGGTAACGGGCGGCAACGTCACCGGCATTACCGACCAGCTCGAAAAAGAAGCGCTGGTAGTGCGCGACGTCGATCCGAACGACCGGCGCTCCATCAGCGTACGCCTCACGCCGGCCGGCCGCGCGCTGTTCGACAAGATGGCGGTCGCACACGAACAATGGGTCGTCGAGATGTTCGGCGGCCTTGAGCTTGACGAGAAGGTGCGCGTCCATCAACGGCTGGGCAAGCTCAAGAAACATCTGATCGAGAACCTGAAACGGTGACGGTCCAAGCATCGACCTGTATCCACGACCCGCACTCACGAACGGAGACATAACGCCATGACAGCATCATCAGCCGACGCCTTGCTGGCCGGTAACCGCACGACGCTAGCCGATTACCAGGCTCGTCATTTCCTGTGGTCGGTCGAAGGCCGCGTGGGCACGATCGAATTGAACCGCCCCGAGCGCAAGAATCCGCTTACGTTCGAATCGTACGCGGAATTGCGCGACCTGTTTCGCCAGCTTGCCTATGCCACCGACGTCAAGACCATCGTGATCCACGGCGCCGGCAACAACTTCTGCTCGGGCGGCGACGTACACGAAATCATCGCGCCGCTGATCGGCTTGCCGATGCCTGAATTGCTGCTGTTCACACGCATGACGGGCGATCTCGTCAAGGCAATGCGTCATTGCCCGCAACCCATCGTTGCCGCCGTCGACGGTGTGTGCGCCGGCGCCGGTGCGATCCTCGCGATGGCCTCGGACCTGCGCCTGGGTACCGCACGCAGCAAATTGGCCTTCCTGTTCGCACGGGTCGGCCTGGCCGGCTGCGACATGGGTGCCTGCGCGATCCTGCCGCGCATCATCGGCCAGGGCCGCGCGTCCGAGCTGTTGTTCACCGGCCGCTCGGCGAGTGGTGAAGAGGCGTACACCTGGGGCTTTTACAACCGCCTGTGCGAACCCGAGACCGTGCTCGCCGATGCGCGCAAGCTGGCAGCGGAAATCGCCGCGGGCCCGACCTTCGCGCACGGCATCACCAAGAAAATGTTGCATCAGGAATGGAGCCTGAGCGTGGACGACGCGATCGAGGCCGAAGCGCAAGCGCAGGCGGTCTGCATGGCAACGCAGGACTTCGAGCGCGCCTACCGCGCGTTTGCCGCGAAGTCATCGCCGGTATTCGAGGGGAACTGACGTGACCGACCAAGCCAACCCGGCCCCGCAGGCCAAGCCGGCAAACACGGGCACGCAGGCCAAGCCTGCAAAAACGGGCATGCAGGCGAAGCCTGCGACTGGCTCCAACGCGAGCCCAGCCGCCGTCGAAAACAGTCCGCTCGATTGGCCGTTCTTTGAAGACCGTCACCGCGAGCTCGCCACGCGGATCGATGCGTGGGCGGCCGCGCATCTGAGCAAGACCGGCCACGACGATGTCGACGCCACCTGCCGCCACTTAGTGCGCGAGCTCGGCGCTGCGGGCTGGTTGAAATACGGCGTTGGCGGCACGGCCTATGGCGGCCACGGCGACACGATAGACACGCGCGCCGTGTGCCTGCTGCGCGAAACCCTGGCGAAACATTCCGGGCTCGCCGACTTTGCGCTCGCCATGCAGGGGCTGGGCTCCGGCGCCATATCGCTAGCCGGCACGCATGAACAGAAGCAGCGCTATCTACCGCGCGTCGCCAGCGGCACCGCGATCGCCGCATTTGCGCTGTCGGAGCCGCAGGCCGGGTCGGACGTCGCCGCCATGACGCTGAGCGCACGCCTCGATGACGCCGGCGAACACTACATACTCGACGGCGACAAGACCTGGATCTCGAACGGCGGCATCGCCGACTTCTACGTGGTGTTTGCCCGTACCGGCGAAGCACCGGGCGCGCGCGGCATCAGCGCGTTCATCGTCGACGCCGACACACCCGGCCTGGAGATTGCAGAACGCATCGACGTGATCGCCCCGCACCCGCTTGCCCGGCTGCATTTCAATGGCGCGCGGGTGCCTCGTGGTCAACTGCTCGGCGCACGGGCGGAAGGCTTCAAGATCGCCATGCGCACGCTCGACATCTTTCGCACTTCGGTGGCGGCCGCGTCGCTCGGTTTCGCACGCCGCGCCATGCAGGAAGGCCTCGCGCGCGCCGCATCGCGCCCGATGTTCGGCCAGACGCTCGGCGATTTCCAGCTCACGCAGGCCAAGCTCGCGCAGATGGCGTTGACGATAGACAGCTCCGCCCTGCTGGTCTATCGCGCCGCGTGGTTGCGCGATCATGGGAAAAGCGTCACGCGCGAAGCGGCCTTGGCGAAATGGCAGGCCAGCGAAGGCGCGCAGCAAGTTATCGATGCTGCCGTGCAATTGTGGGGCGGCGCCGGTGTGCAAAGCGGCGCGGTGGTCGAGCAGTTGTATCGCGAGATACGCGCGTTGCGCATCTACGAAGGCGCAACCGAAGTCCAGCAGCTTATCGTCGGCCGCGATCTGCTGAAGGAACACGCGAAACACTCGGACAGTAGCGCACCATGACAGCCAGCCATCCCGCGACGTTTGCGCGTCCCGTCAAAATCCGCTTCGCCCATTGCGACCCGGCCGGCATCGTGTTCTTTCCGCAATATCTGGTGCTGACCAACGGCCTCGTCGAAGACTGGTTCAACGAAGCGCTGCAGATCGATTACGCGCACATGATAGGCGTGCGCCGGGTCGGGCTGCCCATCGTGAAACTGGACTGCACGTTCTCCAAGCCCAGTCGCATGGGCGAAATCATCACGCTCTCGCTAGCGTTGCTGCATGTCGGCCGATCGTCGCTGCGCATCGAAATTACCGGGCGTGCACAAGAAGAAACACGCTTCATCGCAACCCAAGTACTCGTCACCACCTCGCTCGAAAGCGGTGCAGCGATCGATATTCCAGCGGATATCCGCACGGCGCTCACACCCTTTCACTCCGAACAATCCGGACACTCCGAAACCCTCGAGGACGCAACACCATGAAGAAAACGCTTTTGCCGCCGAGCTGGATCAAGCCGCGCGGCTATGCCAACGGCGTCGCAGCAACGGGCACGCAAGTCTTTATCGCAGGCCAGATCGGCTGGGATGCGCACGCGCAGTTCCAGAGCTCGGACCTGGCCGCGCAGACCCGGCAAGCGTTGCAAAACGTGGTCGCCGTGCTCGAACAAGCCGGCGGGCGCCCCGAGCATCTGGTGCGCATGACATGGTACGTGACGGATAAACGCGACTACCTCGCCTCGGCCAAGGAGATCGGCCGCGCGTTTCGCGAGGTGATCGGCATTTACGACATCGCCATGAGCGCCGTGCAGGTGGTCGCGTTGATCGAAGACCAGGCCAAGGTCGAGATTGAGGCCACCGCGGTGATCCCGCTACCGTAGATTCGCTGCGCTTATTTCAGGGCCCTTGTTTTCACAGCAGAAAATCCCGTCAACCCCGTCACTCCCACTTACCTCGCCCCTCTCCAGGAGATCAGGATGGAACCGTCCGCTCACGTCGATACCTTTGCTCGCGATAACCTGCCGCGCGCCGAACATTGGCCCGTCATGCTGCTCGAGAATCCGGACGTCGCGTATGCAGCCCGCATCAATTGCGCGACCGAATTGCTCGATGGCACGATCGCGGCGGGGCATGGCGAGCGCCCGGCGATCTGGTCCGATCTGGATGGCCAGCCGTCTGCCACGACCTATAAGGAATTGCTCGCACGCGTGAACCAGAGCGCGCACGTGCTGGTCGAGGACATGGGTTTGCGACCGGGCAACCGGGTGTTGCTGCGCGGACCGAATACGCTGCATATGGCCATCGCGTTCCTCGCGTGCATCAAAGCGGGCTTGGTGGTCGTGCCGACCATGCCGCTGCTGCGCGCCAAGGAGCTCAAGCAGATCATCGACCGGGCAAAGGTGAGCGCGGCGCTGTGCGACGCGCGCCTGATCGAGGAGCTGGCGAAATGCAGCACGCCTGGCGATGAATACTTTTGTGCCGATTTGCAGCAGGTGCGCCTGTTTCACGACGACGCCGCGGACTCGCTGGAGAGCCTCGCCGCAAGCAAGCCCGAGCAATTCGACGCCTGCGACACGGCCGCCGACGATGTCTGCCTGATCGCCTTCACGAGCGGCACCACCGGTCTGCCCAAAGGCTGCATGCACTTTCATCGCGACGTATTGGCGATGTGCGACCTCTTCCCACGCCACGTGCTCAAACCGACTGCCGATGACATCTTTTGCGGCACCCCGCCCCTGGCGTTCACGTTCGGCCTGGGCGGCCTGCTGTGCTTTCCGCTCAGAGTCGGCGCATCGACGGTGCTGATCGAGCGGCTCACGCCCGAGACGCTCGTGCAGACGATCGCGCGCTTTCACGCCACGATCGTCTTTACGGCGCCTACGTTCTATCGGCAGATGGCGCCGTTGCTGTCGCGCTATGACATATCCAGCCTGAAGAAAACCGTATCGGCCGGTGAAGCGCTGCCCGACTCGACGCGCGAGCTATGGCGCCAGGCCAGCGGCATCGACATGATCGACGGCATCGGCGGAACCGAGTTGATCCACATCTTTATTTCGAGCGCCGGGGCCGAGTCGCGGCGTCATGCAATCGGCAAAGCCGTGCCGGGGTATCTCGTGCAGGTGGTGGACGACCAGATGCAGCCGGTGCCGCCCGGCACCATAGGCTTGCTGGCCGTGCGCGGCCCGACCGGTTGCCGTTACCTCAGCGACGAACGGCAGCAGAAGTTCGTGCGCGACGGCTGGAACCTGCCGGGCGACGCCGCCTACATGGACGCCGACGGCTATGTGTTCTACCAATCGCGCGCCGACGACATGATTATCTCGGCGGGCTACAACATCTCGGGGCCTGAGGTCGAGAGTGCATTGATGCAGCACGACGCGGTGGCCGAGTGCGGTGTGGTCGGCATCGTCGACGATGAGCGCGGACAGATCGTCAAGGCGTTCGTCGTGCTGCGGCCCGGGTATGCGCCCAGCCAGCAACTGGTCGGCGAGCTGCAGACCTTCGTCAAAAGTACGGTCGCGCCGTATAAGTACCCGCGCGCGATCGAATTCGTCGACGCCTTGCCGGTGACGGAGACGGGCAAGCTCAAACGCTTCGCGCTACGGGCCAGGTAATTTCAGGGCGACCGCGTTGACGTGTAATGGCCTATGATTCATAGGCCATTACACGTCACCTTTCCATCCTGGAGCGAACATGAACCCCAAGACCACGGCTTTGCTGCTGATCGAATACCAGAACGATTTTGTTTCGCCGGGCGGCGTGCTGCACGACGCCGTGAAGGGCGTGATGGCCAGCACCAATATGCTCGCCAACAGCGTGGAGGCGGCAACGCAGGCACGCGCATTGGGCGCGACCGTCATGTTCGCACCGATCGCCTTCGCCGAGGGTTATCGCGAGATCACGGCCACGCCGTATGGGATTCTGAAGGGCGTCGTGGATGGACAGGCGTTTCGTGCCGGTACATGGGGCGCCGCGATGGTCAACGAACTCGCGCCGCACCCCGGCGATATCGTGATCGAAGGTAAACGCGGGCTCGATGTATTTGCGAGCACCAACCTCGACTTCATCTTGCGCAGCAAGGGCATCGAGCATCTGGTGGTGGGCGGTTTCCTGACGAACTGCTGTGTGGAATCGACCGTGCGCACGGGCTATGAACGCGGCTATCAGGTCGTATCGCTCACGGACTGCACGGCAAGCGTCGGCGAAGAAGAGCAGCGGTTTACCTTCGAGAAGAATCTGCCGATGTTTTCGCGAACTATGGACCACGGCGCATTTTTATCTGAATTGCGCGCCGGTTAGCGCACAGTCAGCACACAGATGGCTGCGCGCGCAGCCCCTGCGTCCCGCGCGGACTCACCGCGTCAGGCTTGCTCGGTGAGTTCCGCCACGCTGACATTGCTCAAGGTCAGTAACGCGCTCGGTTGCAACAACAGCTTCGCAGCACGCACGCCTGCGCCCATTACCACTTGCGGGCACGCCATGACGGCGGCGTCGACCAGGATCGTCCAGTCGCTGGGCAAACCGAACGCAGTGATTCCGCCGAACTCCATCTTGCTGTGCTCCACCGCATCCTCGCGCTTCGCGAATGAAATGCGGCGCGCACCCAGGGCGGCTTTCACCCGCCCATTGACGTCCAAGCGACGCGAGCCCAGCGACACGACGGCGGCGTATTGTTCGCCCGCTGCGGTCTTGGTGCGTAGAACAATCGTATTGGCGCAAACCTCCAGCCCGAAACCGTAGCGCTCACTGAACTGAGCGGTATCGGACGCGTCGTCATCGACCAGGAACACGGTGACATCGAGGTTGAGGAGGTGCTCGCATACAGCGGCCGGCAGATGCTGTGACCAAAGGTCTGGAGCGACGGTGTTCAGGGCGGCAGCCGGGTCTGTCGCTGCTGTCGAATGCTGCGCGGAGTTTGCAGTCATGGTACTCAGATTGGGTATCGGTTTGGAAGAGCCGATAGGATAATGGAAATCGGTGCAGCGCCGCGCGCGTCCCTGCATGCCACAAGCCTTGCACGAACAACTGAGCGGCATTTTGCGCAGCCGGATTCTATCGGGCGATGTCGGCCCGGGCACGGCCTTGCCGACCGAACATCAACTGATGCAGATCTACGAGGTCAGCCGTTCAGTGGTCAGGCAAGCGATGCAGGTTCTTGAATGGGAAGGCCTTGTGACGCGGAACCCCGGCCGCGGCACGTTCGTGCGCGAACAATCGAAATCGCCGATTTCGACCTACGCGGGTTGGTCGTTGGGCTCGCTCGATGAGCTGCTGGCGTTCGGGCTGCAGACACGTCTGACCGTACTCGGCAAAAACGAAGTGGCCGCCGATGCGCAAGTCAGTTCGGCACTGGAAATCTCGCGGGGGAGACGGTTTTCGAGCTACGCGGTGTGCGCTCGGGCGCCGATGGCATTTTTTCGTATCAGCGCAACTTCTTCCTGCGCGATATTGGCCGCGTGATCGACGGCGCCGATCTGACGCAAGGGTCCCTGCTCGACGTGCTGCAAGCGTGCGTCACGATCAATCTGGTGCAGGCTAGCCAAGTGGTGACGGCGGTCGCCGCGCTGCTCGGCGATTAGCCAAGCGGCGCGCTGATCGACTTGCGATGGGCGGGCGGCGAAGTGCGAGCCCGTTCAAGCTACCGTGAGCTTGTTCGGCGTGCCGGGATTGCTGGAATTGGAACCCGCTCGCAATGCCTGCGAGCCGTCCTGTTGGCTTTTGCGCTGATCCGACACGGGTTCGATACCGCGCCTGGCCACTTCTTCAAAAAAAGTCAGTCGAGCCCGATAATAATCGGCTTGCAATTGAGCGTCGAGAACACGCTGCTCGGCGTGAAAAAGTTCCAGGCGGAGTTCTTGTAACGCTTTCTCCGCTTGCTTTTCCGGCGTGTGTGCGTAATGCACAGGCCAATCCACGATCCAATGTTGCATGATGAGCTCCCCGTTATCGGCTACTCGTTTGCTGCTATCGATCATGCGTATCGCTGGGGTATCGCGAAGCGGAACGGAACAGAACGGCTCGCACCCCGGCCTATCTCACAATTAAGATTATCAAATAATCGGACTGTGCATGCGCGAGGAACTCGCTAAACGCGTACCTGTTGCGAAAATGGCACGATTGCGAAGGATGGCCTGGCCGCACGTTTGCGACCAGCATCCGCAAATTCAGTCGGCCAGCCGCCAACGGACCTTTTTCGCACGACAACCGCTCAAGATAAGCAATCCGAAGAGGAGCACCATCAGGATAGATAACCCGAACGGTGCCCAGTCGGTACTGCGCGGTGTTCTTCGGTCCAGCACCGATCGCTGGGGGTTTGCCGGATCGTAGTAGGCGCTGACCGCGCTGCCGACCGGTCGAGACAAGCCGTTATTTAGCGCTTCTCGTCTGGAATCGTACCAATGCGCGTCAAAACCGCCCGGGATGTCGGTGCTTTGAGCGCGGTAGGGTTTTCCATCGACCGTATAGGAATAAGACCAAACGGGAGACCAGCTGACTTGTTTGTCCTCGGAAGTCGAGGATTGCGTTTGCGCCGATACGATGGTCGCCTCCACCGTTGGCCAAGCTTGCTGCGCTCGTTCGAGCAAGAAGGTCTTGAGGCCCAGATACCCCATGCATCCCGCGATGAGCAGGAAGACGAGCATGATGCCGGTGAGTAGGAGCCGGGTGACCGGGCTCAGTGTTTTACGGGGATCCGCTGCGGGCGTCATGGAAGCTGTTGGTTCGAGAATATCTTGAGGTAGCCGGCGCCGATTGGCACAGGCGAATGATCGAACGTCGCCTTG
>Ga0265338_10000282_pt1 | contig 91694 bp, 84 predicted proteins | sample 42126metaG_FD_193579 | JGI IMG/M metagenome (GOLD analysis project Ga0265338, IMG submission 193579) | Rhizosphere microbial communities from Carex aquatilis grown in University of Washington, Seatle, WA, United States - 4-21-26 metaG | ecosystem: Host-associated > Plants > Roots > Rhizosphere...
AGTACTAAATACTGGACTTAATTCACAATTTTAAAACTCTTCAAAAACAACACTAACTGTTGTTCATGAAGGGGCTCTAACTTATCGCACAATTCAATTTTCAAAGAGCAGTTGAGACTCAATTGTCTCAAAAATCTATCACCTTCGCTCTTCCTTTTTAGGGGAAAAAAAGGCCGAGGGCCGAACCATCTCGGCTCTCAGGTTTCTATAACCCGCGCAGCTTTAACGAACACCGCGCTATTTTTGTCAAAAGCGCTTTTACCGCTTCCACCCTCATTGAGTGGACGGATAGATTATCTTAACTGAGAATCCGTGCAAGCGTTTTTTTAAATTTTTTTTGGGTGTTTAAGACCACCCCCTTGGTGCACGCATTTTTACCCAAATATCCCAATAAAAACACGTTTTTTGCCCCAAAAAATTCACTCAAAATCGCCCCGTTTGTACCCGCTGTGGCGTCTTTTTTTCCGGTCCCCATCAAAATAATTTTCACCCTTTTGACACCGGATTGCCACAATCCATCCACCGTCAATCGGGCATGATTGAGCACTCCCAGGCGGTTTTTCGCCGCCACAACAACCTCACAATCAAGACATTCTATCAATTTCAGCACATCAAATCGTTCCCCCAGCGGCACCCGGAGCCCACCGCTCCCTTCCACAACCAAACAATCGCATTTTTTCGCCACCCGCTGGATAGCTCCCACTGCATCTCGTAACCGTATGATTCGCCGATGTTTACGGGCTGAAACCAGTGGCGCGACCGGTTCCGGAAAGTAAAACGGATTCATTTCACGCTCGCTCAATTCATGTTCCTGGATGGAGCTGAGAAATCGCACATCCCCCATCCCACCAGAGCAAAATGGCTTCATCGCCAGCGCGTGAATTCCGCTCTGCCGCAACTGTTGCAACAGCAGACCCGCCAGCAACGTTTTACCCGCGCCAGTATCCGTGCCCGTGATAAAAATGATCCTAGCCGTGCGCATTCGGGAGGCTGATTTCATTTCCAATAGAAGCCCAATATCTGCACATCGGTTGGACTCGTACGCCCCAGGATTGCGTGAAAGACTTTTGAATTATCCCCGACCTTCGCCGTCACTTCCACATCGAACGTCGCGCTTCGCACGGAACAGATCCGCGAAAGTTGTTGGACGGCTTGCGCGCTCAAACCGACCGTAGCCGCTTCGCCCACATTCATAAACGGCACATCGTCATCCGTGCCATCCTGGCCATCGGGACCAGCGCGTTGCTGAATGATTAAATTCGCGGTCGTCTCATCCACTCCCAGCAATTGAAGCACGGCTGAGGACGTCGTGTTGATGTTCACGCGCCCTGAAGAAATCGGCGTGAACAAATCCACCAGGCCCATTGTATTGGTCGCCACATCCATTTGCCGGCCAAATTTATCCAACGGTTGATACCACGGCGGCACATGGCTCATGTAGGACGGCCCCCAATAGATGGGCGGCGTCACTCCGCGCACCATCAACAATTCCTGCATGTCGTCGATCGGCCCGTTTTTCGCGTAATACGGCGGATCCAGCGATTGGTAATAATCGCTCTCCGTCCCGTTTATATGGGGATCATCATCCGGATCGATCCAATCCAGAATGGAATCTGTCACCGTCGGTATATCGCTCGCGTCCACTCCCATCGTGATCAACGCCTGCTGCAAAATATCCTCGGTTGCCACGTTGATATTAAATTTTCGTTCCAGGTCCGTGATCTTTATGGAGAAGGAGCATTGTGAATCCGGGCCACCCAACTTCACATCCGTCAGCGAAATACCATTTAAAACACTGTTGGTTTCACTCGCGCTTCCCGGGCCGCCCGCCCAGATCTGGTTCAGCGAATCATACGGCTGGTTCGGTGTGCTCATGGATTGCGCCAAAACATAGCGCGCATATTCCACTCCTGAACGCCCTGCCCAGATCAACTGCGTCTCCGAATTCGCATTGCGCGCCAGTTTTGTTTCCACCTTCATCGAATACGCGAACGCGCCCGCCAGCACTGACAAGGCCACGATGACGATCATGACCATGACCAGCGCGATGCCACTGCGATTTTTTGGCGGGATGATTTTCATTGGAGCCTGACTCCTCCCGTTCCGCCGCCAGCTCCACCACCCGGGCGACCGCCGCCGCCACCGGGCACGATGTTTATGCCACCCCCAGCGCCTCTCCGTCCGGCCAAATTCGGCGCTTGCCACGAGCCCGATACCATGACCGAAGGCACACTGATGGTGCGGCTGACCGTGATAGGCGGCGACTGTTTCCCGACGCTGTTTACCCCCGCAAACACCAACGACACCTCGATCATCAACGGCATCTGGTTGGTCTGGGTCCATTCCTCGGTCCAATCTCCTGTTGTTTGGTCCCAAAATTCCAGATCGAACTCCTTGACCCCTCTGGCGAGAACAACCGGATGTTCTATCTCATTCTTATCGGGGTCCATCAGGATGGGGTTCTGGCGCAGCACCAGTTGATTTTGCGAATCAGACCCCGGCTCCAGCGAAAACGTAACCCGGCGCACGTCCAGGTCACCAAATTTTCCACTGCGCGGAAAAGCCTCCGGCAGGTGGGCCACAAAACTCAAGGAGGCCTGCTGGCCATTTTCCCCCACAAAGCTGTAGTGGTTCACATCCGCCCCAAATGACCGCGCACAACTCAGCGCATCCTCCATGGTTTGCATCGCGATGCGCGAACGTTGCACATCCGCCGCCGCCTCCGAACCCACCTTGGTCGCCCGCAAAATACTCATCCAACTCGCGTAGATCGCCGCGATCACCATCGCGAAAATCGTCAAGGCCAGCATGATTTCCAACAAGGAAAAACCCGACCGGCGACTCCTGAGATGCGCACCCGTTTTCATTGCCCGATCCTCTTTTTCGATCCCGGTCGAAACAGCAAAACATTCAATTCTGAATCAGGCTTTTGGTTTCCGGTTCGATACACCTTGAAATTCACACTAAACAAACCGTTCGTGCCGGCCGCCTCAGTATCGCTGGTCCACCGGTAATCACGGTACGCCTCACCAAAATCGCCCTCCGCCGTTCCTTCCTCGAGCGCGTTCGTCAGCGACAGCTGCGCCGCCAGTGTGCCGGGATTCACCGTGGTTTGTTGAAACGCGCGCACACTGCTCAACGACCCGGAAACCAGCGCCAGGATGGAGAACATGCACATAAAAAAGATCATCACCGCGATCATCACTTCCAAAAGCGTGAACGCTGCCTGATCTTTTTCATTTTTTTGGATTCTCATCTCTCGCCAAACTCACTTGCTGAGCAATTTAGTCACATCTGCATCCACGTCCGCCAAACCTGTGGTTATCTCCAACGACACCGCCCGTTGCACATTCTTGTCATTGACGAAAACCACCGTCATTTCATCGCTGGTGCCATTCGGGAAAAATTTCACCCGGGCGATCTCTTCTTCCTTATACTCCCTTAAATTCACATCCAGCATCTGGATCTTGATGTCATCGGGCAGCTTCCCCGTAACTCCGGCCGCGGCTGGCGCGTCGCCCGGCCCGGACGCGGTGCCACCTATCTCGAACCGCTTCTCCAATGGATGAAAAACCACTTCGGTCGTCGTACCGTTCAAGATCGCCCGTGCCCGGGCATTGTTGCAGACCTCGCGGAGGTCGCTGGCCGCCTTGCGGATCGAGTCCGGCCGCGACGCCTGCAAAATCGGTGGAATACCCATCGCCAGGATCAACCCCATGATCGCCACTACGATCATGATCTCAATGAGCGTGAATGCAGACGTGGCCCTTGTCACTCGCCACCCGCCGCTTGTCGCATCCCGTTTCATCAATGGGAAATGGTGTTACCGATGTTGGAGATCATCGAGAACATGGCCGAAAGGATGCCCAACAGGAGAAATCCCACCAAACACGCCATCCCGATGATCAACGCCGGCTCGATCAGGTTCATCATCACCTTCAGCGCATTGTTCAATTCACCTTCGTAAGTCTCCGCCACGTTCTTCAACGTGCCCGGCACGTCCCCGGTTTCTTCGCCGATCTTGACCAGGTCCACCATCAATTGCGGAAACACCTTCCCCGCCGCCAGCGGCTGCGCCAGGGTTTTACCATCCGTCACCGCCTCGCGCGTCCGGGAGATGGCCTCCTTGACGATGGAATTCGGGATGACTTGTTCAGTGATCTTCAGGGCTGTCAAAACCGGGACGCCGTTTTCCAGCAACGTCGAAAGCACCCGCGCGAATTGCCCGTACAGGTTCAATCGCACTACCTTGCCAAAGACCGGCATGTTCAATTTCCAGCCGTCAATCTTGCGACGACCGGCCACCGACGTCTTGAAACGGATGAAGAAGATCGAAAACACCATGCCGACCGCCAGGATGATCGCCCAATGCCAGACGTTGCCGAAAAAATGGCTGACCCCCAGCAATATTTGCGTGGGCAACGGCAGGGGAACTTTTGCGTTCTCGAACAGCGTCATGAACTTTGGCAACAAGACTGACATGAAGAAAATCACGATGCCCAGTCCCACCACTGCCACAATCGCCGGATAGATGAGCGCGGATTTGAACTTGGATTGCACCTCCGCGAACCGCTCAAAGTGGTCCGCCATCCGTCGCAACACATCCACCAACTGCCCCGAAGATTCACCCGCGCGCACCATGTTAACATACAATTCAGAAAACACGCGTGGTTGTTGTGACATCGCATCTGAAAGACTGCGCCCCTCCATCACTTCCCGCCGCAACTCGGCGCTGATAGACGATGGGATGCCTTTGCTCTCCAGGTGCGTCATGCTGTTGAGTGCTACCGTGAGGGTCATGCCGGACTGCAGCAGGTTCGCCAACTGTTGCGTGTAAGTCGCCAATTCCTGCAACTTCGGCCGGCGCTTTTGCGCCATCGCCTCGCGCAAAGTCGGCGGCATCAGGTTGGTAAAGGTCATTCCCCCCGGCTTAGGGCCCGCAACCGCAACTGCCGCACCCTTGCCGGCATCCACATAAACGGGAAACAAGCCCAGGCGCTCGATCTGGACCAATGCCGCCGGACGATCCGCCACGTCCAATACTCCTTCCACCACCTCGCCGCTACGACGACGCGCTTTGTAAGCAAATTGAGGCATAACGATAACTATTAATCTAAAACCCTTCCGGACGGGAAAAGTTGCGAATTTAAACCAGTTTACACGTCCCAAATTGCTTGAGAAGACGATGGCTTTCAATTAAAAGTTCGCTCACCAGCATGATTCCTCCCCCACTTCCTCCAGATCCCAAACCCGAAAAACCGTTTGCTCACCAGGCAGCGGCTGCCTGTTTGTTTGCGCCACTCCTGGTCATTCTCGCGGGCGTCGCCAAGCAGAGCATTTACAAAGACGCACCAATGCCACCGATGGTTGCGCTTCTGTTTGGTTGGTCCGTCTTCGGACTGATCGGCGGCGGATTTGTGCTGGGCATCGTGGCCCTATGCGGCATCAAACAGTACGGGCCCGAAAAGATTCGAGGACGAAGCATTGCCGGTTTGATCATTAACGGTCTCTTTTTGGTCCTGTTTGTCATTGGTTTCATCACCGGCATCAAAAATGGATACCGCACCCGCCAGGCCATGTCGAACTTACAAAAGACCACGATGGATGCGCAGGACGAAAATCGGCGCGCATTCGATTCTAAACGAGGTCTCACCAATGTGGACCTCGCCGCCGTTGGCCGGGTTCGCGACCAAATGGACACCGCTTCGAAAACCTTGTCCGGCGAGGATGCGTTGGTCGCCCAGGGAATGTCCGGGTACCTCGGTCGTATCCAGGATGTGTTAGGGAACTTCAAGACATCGATGGAAGCCCTTCGCGGCGCCAAAGTGCTAAGCCTGGGCAACCTTGATAGCGTTGATCAAATCACGGAGCGCCGGAAAGTGGTGCAGGATTTCCTTGCGGCAAACAGCGCCGTTGCCGATGTTGTTTCCAATTCCGAACAGATCATCCAGACCCAGTTGGAGGCGTTGAACGTCTCGGCCCCGACCATCAACTCAACCCTGCGAGGCTTTCGCGCGAGCGCCACCGTCCGCAACGCTCTCATCCTGAAGATCCGCCAGTGCGACGACCGCAGTGGCCAGAGCATGCTGGGCATACTTGATATATTGGAAAATAATTGGGGAAAGTGGCATTATGACCCTACCAGCCAGGTCGTGAACTTCGACGACACCGATGTCCGTCAACGCTACGCAAATTTTGTCCAGGAACTCAAGTCGGCAGGAGAGGACGAAGTCTCACTTCAAGGCCGGCTCGTCAATCTTCAATGAACGCCCGGCCAGTTCGTTGAGACTGCCCCGGCGATACCCCTGCAAATCCACCGTGACATGAGCGAAACCGATTTTTTTCAAAGCGACGGCCACCTTTTCGTTCACGCCGTCTTCCAGCAGCCGTTTCAGTTCTGTCGGACCGACCTCGATGCGGGCAAGCCAGCTCGATTGGGGATTGGACGCGCCCTCTTTTTTCCCCAGCTCATGCAACCGCACACGCACGTCGTAAAAACCGAGGTCGCGCAACACATACTCGCCCTCCTCAATCATCTTAAGTTTTTCCGGCGTGACCGTTTCCCCATAAGGCAGGCGGGAGCTTAAGCAGGCCATTTGCGGTTTGTCGGCGGTCGGCAGGCCCAATTCAGCGGACAATTCCCGGATCTCAACCTTCGTCAAACCAGCCTCCTTCAACGGGGCGCGTACCTGAAATTCCGCAGCGGCTTTGGCACCTGGCCGGAAATCACCGATGTCGCTCGCGTTTTCGCCATAGGCGATGACCGCAAATTTTTCCGCGCGGGCGAGCGGCGTCAGCTCCTCGAACAGCTCATGCTTACAAAAATAACACCGGTTGGTCGGATTCGCGAGGTAGCTCGGGTTGTCAAACTCTGCCGTCTTGATGACACGCACTGGGAAATGAAAATTCTCGCCGATTTCCAGCGCCTCCTGTAATTCGCGCCTTGGCAGACTCGGTGAATCCGCGATGACCGCCAGCGATTTCGCGCCCAGGACATCATGCGCCACCCGCGCAAGGAACACTGAGTCCACACCGCCTGAGTAGGCGATGAGACACGAGCCATACGAGCGAAGCAACTCGCGCAACCGTTCCATTTTGCTGACAATCACCGATTCATAATGCCATCAGAAACAAGCGATGTCGAGTTTGGCTGAAAACCAGTCGTTGCCCGCCGTGCCCGTCGTTGCTTTTGGACATCGATAACGCCAGACTTCCACCATGCACGTGCTGATGGATCTGGATGGTACCCTCACCGACCCATTTCCGGGCATCACCCGCTGCATCCAGCATGCATTGGCGGCACTTGGCCGGCCTGTTCCTCCAGCAAACGACCTGCGTTGGTGCATCGGACCTCCGCTCCCAAAATCCTTCGCCACGCTATTAAATTCCCAGGACCCCAGCCAGATCGATGCGGCGATGAACAAATATCGCGAAAGATTCAGCACGGTCGGCCTGTTTGAAAATAGCGTGTTTCCTGGAATCGCAGATGCGCTTGATGTCCTGCAACAGCAGGGCCACGACCTTATTGTTGCTACTTCCAAGCCGACTCTCTTCTCCGTGCGTATCATCGAACATTTTGGGTTGAAAAAGTATTTCCGGTCGGTCGATGGCAGTGAATTGGACGGGACGCGCGGTGATAAGACCAGCCTGATCGCCCATATTTTGGTGCGCGACGCCATCCCACCAAAAAAAGCCCTCATGGTCGGCGATCGCGAACACGACATTATCGGCGCCCGCCAAAATCACGTGCCCGGCATCGGTGTTCTGTGGGGTTACGGTTCGCGCGAAGAATTGGAGGCCGCTGGCGCCCGCGCCTGTGTGACCTCACCCAAAGAACTGCCGGAAGTCATCCGCCCATCGGCGCGATGAGCAAGATGTTCAACCAACTGTTATTAATCCATGCTTGACGCCGCCATGGGATGTGGTTGCTTATCGCTATATGAAAATGAAATTTCTTTTGGCGGTTCTCGGAACGGCACTGCTCGCCGTGGGTTGCGTTAGCACAGTGGACGGACATAAAAAAGCCGCCACGCCTTTCCTCAAAGACAAAGTCTCGGGCCAATATGAGCGCTCCATGGACCAGGTCTATGATGCGGCCAAGACCGTTGTCACCCGCAACGGCCAGTTGCTTACCGAATCCAATATCCACAGCAGCACCAATCGTGTTGAAGCTATCGAAGGCCGTGTGAACCAGCGCAGTGTCTGGGTGCGCGTCGAAGCCCTGGATCCCAAGATCACCGGCGTGACCGTGCAAGTCCGCACCCGTGCCGGCGGCCGCGACCTCGACCTCGCCCACGAGCTGGAAAAAGAGATCGCCCTCGAACTGGCGAAGTAATCCTCCAACAGTTTTTATCACTGTAGCGGCGCCTCTATGAGCGCCGCTTTTTTGTCGACTATCTCAAATCCGGTTTCCGGATCAATTCGTCATTCGCGCTTAGGGATTAGGCATTTCCCGCCCTATCCCTTCAACCCGATATCCTGGTCATACGTTCCCAACTTCACTCCCGAGCCCGTCTCATGTTTTCCCTTCAACTGTAATTTCAGATAAGAGATGCGCGTGCGCGCCATATTGGCCGCGGCCACATCCGGCGAGATCTCAATGATCCGTTCCAGTGTGCGTTTCACCATTTCAAAATCGCCCGAAAGTTTTATCTGCTGGTCCGCGAGCAGGTTCAGCCAGCGCACCACGGATTTGGGCGGTTGACCGGGCGTCTTGATCATCTGTTCCAACTGGTCCGTCGCCAAGTCAAGCCGCTGGTAATGGTTCGCATAGATCATCGCCAGCCGCTCGCGCGTTTCCATGTCCAGCGGATGCTTCTCCAGTTGTTTCACGCAATCGGCCGCCTGCTGTTCCGGCGGCACCTCCGGCACCTTGAACTGTGCTTCCGCCGAAGCCAATCCCATGTTCTGCACGCCTTCTGTCACAAAAATTCTCCGGTGATCGTGCCGGTCCATCATCACCTGATGGCTCTCGCTGAGGTGCGCAATGCGCTGCGTGGCCGCCAGCGCAAATTCGCTGCCGGGAAATCGCTCGATGATGCGCTCCAGATTTTGCCGCGCTGATTCCACATCCTGCGCGTACTTCAGCTGCCAGTCCGCCAGCGAGTTCAGCGCGAAAATGATCTGGTTGGGTGAATGGCCCTTCTGGCTGCAAAGCCGTTGCACCGTCACGGCCGCGGCGGACAGGTCGTTCTCGCCTTCTGCCTGTATCTCCGCGATCAACATCTGCCCCTCCACATCGCTCGGAAATCTCTCCAACTGCTCCCGTACCAACTGGATCGCTTCGGCGTATTTGCCGAGCTTCTGCTTCGCGCGCGCAATGGAATAAAACGGCCGTGCCTCGAGTTCCCGCCCGCCGCCGTCGTACAACGCACCAAACGGCTTCTCGATCAATTCGATGATGTCGTGCCGCCACGTCGCCGCCATCACAAAAAAACAGACCAACGACAGCGCCAAGCCGCCCATCGGCGACATCCCCTGTTTGTTCATCATCGGAAACGATACCGTCACCAGGAACAACACGATGAGCCCGCTGAGAACCAGCTTGAAGATCATCACCTTCAGGTCGGTGCTCCGCCTCACCGATCGGATCATTATCCAGCTGAAGAAAAGCGCCACCACAACACCTGAGACGATGTTGAGAATGAATCGGCCCTTTTCAGTCATGAGTTCACCTTTTCCGCGCCGGCTCACGCCGGCACATCAAATCTTCTGGCGCGTAATGCGGTCCGGATGGCGCGCCCGGCTGACGGCGGTATCGTAGGAAATCAGGCATTTGCAATAGAGGTCGTACAGGCAATTATCCATGAGCACCATGCCCTCCTTCTTGCCGGTCTGGATGGCATTTTCCAACTGATGCATCTGATTCTCACGGATCATGTTCCGCACCGCACCGCTCGCCACCAGCATCTCATACGCAAGCACCCGCCGCGTCCGGTCCGCCGCTGGCAACAAATCCTGCGCGATGATTCCCACGAGTGCATTCGACAATTGCAAAATGATTTGCCGTTGCGCGCTGCCCTCAAACACGCCGATGATGCGTTCCAACGCATGGGAAACGTTTGGCGAGTGCATCGTCGCCAGAACCAGATGCCCCGTTTCCGCCGCCGTCAGCGCCGTCGAGATCGCCTCGAAGTCCCGCATCTCACCCACCACGATCACATCCGGGTCCTGCCGCAAGACGTGGATGAGCGCGCGGTTGAACGAACGCACATCGGTCAACACCTCCTGTTGCACCACGATCGCCCGCTTGTTCTCGTGCACGAATTCGATCGGGTCTTCGATCGTGACAATCTTGCAGCGCCGTTCCGCGTTGATGAGGTCCACCAGATAATTCAGCGTGGTGGTCTTGCCCGCGCCCGTCGGCCCGGTAATGAGCACCAATCCATTCGGCTTGCGCGCCAGGTCATCGATCTTCTCCGGCAGGCCCAATTCCTCCCGGCTGGCGATGCGTTCCCCGCAAAAACGAAAACTGATCTCCGGGTTACTGTTGCGCCGGTAAAACGTCGCCCGCACTCGCCCCGCCACCGGATGCAACAGTGAAATGCACAACTCCCATTCCTGCTCAAATTTTTTCTTCTGCTGCTCGTTCAGCAGGCTGTCGGTGATCTGGACGATGGCCCCTTCATTCAACGCGTCTTCATCCGCGATGATGATCTCCCCGTTCACACGAAATGCCGCCGGCACACCCGCCACCAGATGCAGGTCGGACGCATCATATTCATTTGCCGCCGAGAAGAACCGGTCCAGGTTTGCGTTACTCATGATTTAAAGATCCGTCGCCACCATCCGCCTATTCGCGACCACAATCCCGTGCGCGCCAGTCCCGCGAACGCACTCAGCACTTCCGGGCTGCGTGGATTCAATTGTTTCGCCTGCGTGTACGAAATCTTCGCCGGTCCCACCCAGCCGAGGGCCTGCTGGCATTGGCCGAGTTGCACCCACAAAATAAAATTCTGCGCGTTCAATTCCACCGCCTGCTGCGCGTGCTTCAAGGCCAGCGCGAATTGTTTATAGAAAAATCTTACGCGCGAAGCGAGCCAGGCGATGAACCAATCGCCCGGCGCCAGCAGCATCGCTTTTTCAAAGCAATAATCCGCCCGATGCTCTGAGCGCGCCAACAAAACATCGCCGCGCGCCAGCCACACGTAAGGTGTGTCGCCACGTTCCTCGATGGAGGCATCCGAGAATGACAGCGCGCTATCCAGATCGCCGCTGCGGGCCAGTGCCACCGCCTTGGCCGCCAGCAATTCCGGTTCGCTCCGGAAGCGTTCCAGCGCCTTGTCCGCCCACAGCTTCGCTTCGCGATATTCGCCCAACTCGATGAGCATCCGCACCTGCGCCGTCCACGCCACGGGATTTTGCGGATTGAATTCCAAAACTTTGGAGTAATAGCGAAGCGCCTGCTCGAAATTTCCGCTCTCAAACGCCGTGCGCGCCTCGGATAAAAAATAAGCCTCGTCCTTGACCAATGGCTTCTGCTCCGCGCCAAACTGGCCCTCGGACTCGTCGCCCAACTCAAGATTGCCAAAACGGCTCATGTTGATTTATCCCGCTCTGACCCCGGATGACAGGACGCATTCATAGCAAGGTCTGGCCCATTCAACCAACTTTTTGAGACCTCACCAGTTTTGACCGCGCCTTGCGCACTTCGTCATACGACAACGGCGTCATTTTCAACCGCTCCCGCGGACGACAAAGCTGCCGCCATTTTCTCCATAGTAGCGTCAACCCAAAGATGATGATTCCCGGACTATACGGCTCCCAGTTGATAGACCCCATCACTTCAATGATGACCTTTCCCGCCACCAGCAATCCCACCGATGCCACACCGGAAATAATGAACAGTAGACCATAACGGCGGTCTTTGAACCGGTCGTATAGGTTGCTCCAGATCGAGTTCATTTCAGGTAATAAATGGGTTCAATGGGTTGCGCCGTTCGCGGCAATGCTTGCATTCCGCGCCCGGCCATCCGCCCAATGGCGCAGGCGATTGATCTGCTCATCCATCGTCTTGGCCAGTGGCACGGTCTGTCCCAGGGCCGTCAAAATGTGCGCCGTGCTCAGATGTTCCTTCGCGTAAAACGCATCGTAAAGCGCGCTGTTGATAGATTCCTCAATCTCCGCCCCGCTGAAATCGTTGCTCGCCTTCGCGAGCGCGCCCAAATCAAATTTTTCCGCCGCGCGTCCGCGCTTGTTAAGATGTATCTCAAAGATTTCCACGCGCTCTTCACTCCCCGGCAGATCCACAAAGAAAATTTCATCCAGCCGCCCCTTGCGCAATAGTTCCGGCGGTAACTGCGAAACATCATTCGCCGTGGCCACCACGAAGACCGGCGCTTTCTTTTCCGAGAGCCACGTCAGGAATGTGCCAAACACTCGTGCCGTCGTGCCTCCATCGGTCGCGCCGGAACTTTGCGAGCCGGCGAACGCCTTATCAATCTCATCCACCCACAGGATGGTCGGCGCAATGGATTCCGCCACCGCGATGGCCCGGCGCACATTTTCCTCCGATGACCCGACCAGGCTCCCGAACATGCGGCCCATATCGAAGCGCAGCAACGGCAATTGCCACTGGGTGGAGACCGCCTTGGCGCACAAACTTTTTCCGCAACCCTGCACGCCCAGCATCAGTATCCCGCGGGGCGCCGGCAGCCCGAATTCCCGCGCTTCATTGGTGAACGCCGCGCCGCGTTTGACCAGCCAGTCTTTCAGAACTCCCAGCCCGCCTACATTCGCAAAATCCTCCGCCGTGGCGTAGTACTCCAGCAGGCCGCTCTTGCGGATGATCTGTTGTTTCTCGCTAAAAACCTCGTTCACGTCATCGCCACTGAGCTTCCCGTCCTTCACGATGATTTTGGCAAAGACATTTTCCGCCTCGCCCAGTGTCAGCCCCAACGCCGCCTGCAACAACCGGTCGCGGCCCGCGTCGTCCAATTGGATCTTCACCTGCTTGAGCTGCTTCATGTCCTCGATGATCTTGTCGAGCAACCGGCTCAAGTCTTCGCGTGAAGGCAGTGGAAAATTCAGCACCGTTATCTCTTTTTCAAGCTCCGTGGGAATCTCCATCACCGGCGAGATAAGGATGATGGTCTTGAAACTGTTCTTGAGGTGCAGCGCGATCTCCTTGAGCTTGCGCACGATCGCATAATTATTTTTGGCAAGGAACGGATGAAAATCCTTGAAGATGAACATCGCCGGCTCGACCTGCTCAATCACCTGGTCCAGCGCGGCCAGCGGGTCTTTGGTGGGGGCATTGCGATGTTTCTGCGATTGGATGGATGTGCCCGCCGGCACGATGCCCGTGCTGCAACTCCACTCAAACACCTTCTTCTGGCGCTTGGCCGCGATCTCCAGCACGAGATTTTGCACCCGCATCTCCTCGCTCGATACGATGTAAAGGATCGGATACCGCGCGCGGATCAACGTCTCAAGTTCGGTGGCAAAATTCATAAGGCGGCTGCCCACATATATCATTTACCCAGCAATCGCCGCCACCACGAACGGCGCGGCACCGGCTCGGCCCCCAGCGATTCCCGCAACCGTTCCGCGATGGTCGGCGGCACCGGAATCCGCTTCGCATCGTAGCGCAGCAACTCCTCCGGGCTCGAAAATTCGACCGGCACCTCGCTCTGGACGTGTTGCTCGATTTTATGCTCCTGCTGCTCGCGCTTGGAAAATTCATTGCGATGTTTCATAACGTCACCTCAGGCGGTTTTTTGAAATTGGACGGCGAAGGCGCGCCGGGCGCGATGCAGCTTGCCGCGGACCGCATCGGCTGTTTGTTCGGTCAACGCGCCTACCTGCTCGTAACTTAACTCTTCATCGGCCACCAGCAACAGCAGCAGGCGATATTCTTCCGGCAATTGTTCCAGCGTCTTTTGGATGCGTTCGCCGAGTTCTTTCGTTTCCAGGACGCGCAACGGTGAATCCGTCCTGGCCACGGCATTTTCCCAGACGGCTTCATCAGCATTGCTGAAGATATGGCGATTAGCCCAGGTCTGTTGCAGGTTGCGACAATGGTTGATGGCGATGCGATACAGCCACGTGCGCCAGGAGGCTTCGCCGCGGAAAGTGTCCATCTTGCGGTAGGCCTTGAGGAAAACGTCATGGGTGGCGTCCTCGGCCCGTTGCGGGTCGCCCAGCATCCGGAGGGCAAGGTAATACACCGCACGGTTGTGTTCCGTGTAAAACGCGTCAAATTCAGGCGAGGCCGATCCCAACGGGGATCCGCCCGGAGACTCACGTTCAGCCATAGGCTCGCTCACAAGTGCTTTCACTGGTGATTAGACAGGGCTTATAAGGGAATGTCACGCAGGGAGAACCGCTCTTTTCCCTACATTGGATGTTGGATGTTTCGGGTAATTATTGCCGGATGACGTGTCACTGTCCCGATTTTCTAGGATCCATCCACTGCCATAAATCTCACCTCGCTTTCCCTCTCCCATCCGATGGGAGAGGGTTAGGGTTAGGGTTTTTCACTTATCCAAATTAAACGTTATCAGCGTCCGCGATCCTGTCTGCACGTTGTCCATCTCGATCTCGTCCACTTGCCACTGGCCGTTGACTTTGGTGATGGACTTGGGATGAAATTCTTTCAGCAATACCCCTTTGGCATCGTAAGCCTGCGCCTGCACCACTCCCAGGCTATCGTTATCAAACCAGGTCAACACTTTGGAATATCCCTGAGAATTGGGATTTGGATTAAGGCTCTCCAGCACGCTGCACCCGCATTCGTGCGTGAACTCTTTTTTAACGACTCGTTGCACCGGCCAACGAAGAAAATCCAGGCCCAGGTCTCCCACCCAGAAATCCGACCCGGCAAAAGCCGTCATCCTTTGGTCGCCGGTAAGGGTATGGACCTCATTGGTGTCCTGCGGCGGTCGATTGATATTCGGGACCTGATAAACATCCGGTTGGCCCGGCGAGCGAATGATAGTCGCTGACGCAAAATGTGACCGGGCGAACGTGAAATCTCCATTGGTGCTGGAAATGTCAGTCTGATAGGTCATCTGCCAATTGGAAGGCGTGACTGCCACGCCAAACTTCACCGGAATCTCCACCCGCTTGGTTTTATCCTTCGGCATGATCTTCAACACCCCATAGTTGGTCGCATTCTCCATCGGCTGCAGCGCAAGCAGCTTGCCCACCAGTTCTTGCGCTTCCTTCTTACCTTCGACTGGGTCCAGATATGTGACCGCCCGTACGTTCGCGGCCTGAAACAGCAACACTGCGACCGCCAACAGGACTGGCATCCAACGGTTCCGCGGCGCACCGTCCCTCCTGCAACCTGCAACTTTTAACCTGTAACCTGTAGCCTGTAAGGATTGTGTCATCGGTAATCAGACTGTGAAACGGGCAAATAATTCAAGCAACATAAAAGCGTTGCAAGCGACAGGTGACGAATGACAAGTGACAAGAAGGGCGCGGAGCAGTCAGAACATAGGTAACACATCGGGTTCAATAAATGGGGAATACAATGTTGGTTAGAGGTTACACATTGACTTCCGGGCTGCCCGGCTTCCAGCGGGGAAAGAAAACGCGATTGCACCAACACAGAAATTATTTCTTCTGCAAAGTTATCGGCAGGAGTTCGGAGATATGACTGACGAAATGGGCTTTCAATTTCTTCCGAACTTCGGGCGGCACTTCGCTCCAGTCGCCGCGGCATTGTTCGGGCAGGACGACTTCTTTCACGCCAAAGCGTTCGGCGGCCAGCACCTTTTCTTTGATGCCGCCCACGCGCAGCACGCGGCCGCGCAGGCTGATCTCGCCGGTCATCGCCACTTCGGAGCGAACGATCCGCCGCGTCAGCAACGAGGCCAGCGCCACCAGCATGGTCACGCCCGCGCTCGGTCCGTCCTTCGGCGTGGCACCGGCAGGGACGTGCACATGGATGTCGTGCTTGGCAAAATCGCTCATATCGATGCCGAGGTTCTTCGACTGGCTCCGCAAATAACTCAGCGCCGTCTGCGCGCTTTCCTTCATCACGTCGCCCAGCGAGCCGGTCAACAGCAGATGCCCGCGCCCCGACATGCGCGTGGCCTCGATGAAGATGACTTCGCCGCCATACGGCGTCCACGCCAGGCCGGTGGCGATGCCGCTCTCGGTGATCTTTTCCACCCGCTCAGAAATGAACTTCGGCGCGCCGAGCATTTCGTTGAGCGATTCGGGCTTCAACACCAGCGGCTTCATGAGATGGCCATTGTTGCTTACGATGCGCCGCGTGGCTTTGCGCGTAATGGCCGCGATCTCGCGCTCCAACTGGCGCACTCCCGCCTCGTGCGTGTAATCATGGATCAAGCGCCGCAAAGTCAGATCAGGGATCCTGACTTCCTTCTTCCGCAAACCGTGCTCTTCCAACTGGCGCGGCACGAGATATCGTTTGGCGATCTCGAGTTTTTCGGATTCCGTGTAGCTCGGCAGCTCGATGACCTCCAGGCGGTCGCGCAACGCCGGATGGATCGGGTCCATCCAGTTCGCCGTGGTGATGAACAACACGCGCGAGAGGTCGAAGGGCAGGTCCAGATAATGGTCGGTGAAAGTATGGTTCTGCGCCGGGTCCAGCACCTCCAGCAATGCCGCCGCCGGGTCACCGCGAAAATCAGCGCCCACCTTGTCCAATTCATCCAACAGGATGACCGGATTACGGCTCTCGCACCGGCGCAACGCTTCAATGATGCGTCCCGGCATCGCGCCGACATACGTCCGGCGATGCCCGCGAATCTCCGCTTCGTCGCGCATGCCGCCCAGCGAGATGCGCGCAAATTTACGGCCCAACGAATCCGCCACGCTCTTGCCGAGTGAGGTTTTCCCAACGCCCGGCGGTCCCACCAGGCAGAGAATCGGTCCTTTGATCTCTTTGCGGCGTTTGATGACGGCCAAAAATTCCAGCAAGCGGTCTTTGACCTTGTGCAGCCCAAAATGTTGTTCGTTGAGGATGCGCTCGGCCTCTTTGAGGTCCAGCTTGTCCTCGGTCTGCTTTTCCCAGGGCAGCGCGACGATCCAATCCAGATAATGCCGGATGACCGAATATTCCGCCGCTGCCGGCGGCGTCTGTTGCAGCTTTTCCAGTTCCTGGTTCGCCACTTTGCGCGCATCTTCCGGCATCGGCGTTTTTTCCACCTTTTCCCGCAGCGATTTCATCTCGCCCGCGTTCAGGTCCCCTTCGCCCAATTCGCGCTGGATGGCGCGCAATTGTTCGCGCAAGAAAAAGTCACGCTGCGTCTTGGAAATTGAGGTGGCGACCTCGCTTTGGATTTTGGAACTGAGCGTCAGCACCTCATGCTCGCGCTTGAGCATCGGCAGCAGGCGCGTGAGACGGTCGCGGATGGACGCCGTCTCGATGAGCATCTGCCGCTCTTCCAGCGAGAGATTCAGGTTCACCGCCACGAGGTCGGTAAAATGGCCGGGGTCTTCCGTGTTCAGCGCGGCGATCTTCACCTGCTCGGACAGCGCGGGCGAGAGTTTGACGATCTCCTGAAATTGTCCCTGCGCATTCCGCATCATCGCCGTGATTTCAACTGATTCCTCTTTCTCATCCTTCAGCAGGTCGAATTTGGCCGTGAGGTACGGGTCGGTCTTGGTGTATTCCTTGATGCGTATCCGCCAGAGTCCCTCCACCAGCACGCGCACGGTGTTATCGGGAAATTTCAACATCTTCAACAGCCGCGTGGCACAGCCGTATTCGTACATCTCACCCGGCTTGGGATTTTCCGCCTCCGGATTGCGTTGCAAGGCCACGCCCAGCAAACGGTCGCCAGACACCACGTCATCGATAAGTTTCAAGCTGGGCGAGGCTTCCACCAGCAACGGCGCCACCATGCCGGGAAAAATGACGATGTCGGAAAGGCCAAGGATCGGCAGGGTCTCCGGCAGCGCGCGGGCAGAAATCTTCGGCGGCGCATCCGGTTTACCGGTTGCACCTAAAACGCTAACGAAATCTGTATCCGGCGCGTTCATGGTCGCGAGTGATTGCGAATTGGACGCTCCCGCCTCCCAAAAGTTTCAAAAGAAAACCCGATCAATTTCCGTCCGAGATGGGAACCTTGGAACTCTTTCCATGTGTGACCGCAAGCGGAACGTCAATACGAAGAAAACCGTTCAGATAAGAGGCCTTGGCTTGCGACAAATCATATCCCGGCGGCAGTTCCAGGACGCTTTCAAACGGACCGTAATTGATCTCCATCACGAGGAAACTGCATTTGGGAGCACGACAACCATCCGGCCGTGTGCCGCTGATGCGCAGACGATTTCCCTCCACCGTTATCTCGAGGTTATCGTTTCGCATGCCCGCCAGTTCCACCTTGATCACCAATCCGGTGTCTGTCGAATAAACATCCGTGTTGGGCACCCAATGCGCCTTCGCAGAACCTTCACGCCCCACACCGGCTGCGCGAGTTACGAAATGCACCGAAGAACTGACTTTGCACATGGCCATCTTGTTGTCGCCGAAATTAGCGCACCTCTTGCAATCGCGCAAGCAGGTGATTCATTTCATTTTTACTATGATTTCCGGTCGTTGCCCTTTGCGGGTATGAAAAACAACCGATTCCCGCGGTTTTTCGGCGTTTTCAGCCGTACAACCGCATCCCCCGCCACAGGCGGAACCCGCCGGACGCTTTCTAAATTTGCTTATCAAAAAAACCGCGGCGGTCACTCCTACGACCAACAACGCCGCAGCGCCTTGCCAATCCATACCCGCAACATAACTCGAAAATGCCTGCGCGCAATGCCACGTTTTTTGTTTTTATTCAGGCAAAAGAAGGCCAAAAGCATAATGAATCAAAACACCGACGATGCTTGCCTCTCCGTTATTCGCTCTCCCGTGATAGCGGGAGAGGGTGCGGCGCAGCCACGGGTGAGGGCTATCAGCGAAGCTCTGATCAAGAAGGAGAGGGCCGGGGAATTCGAAAATGCCATATCGCAAATCGTAAACCACCCCATTAGACTTCGACCTATGGCCGCACCCGTTTTTCGCCACCAGCACCGCGTCACTTATGCCGAATGCACTGTCGGCAACCATATCTATTATGGCCGCTATCTTGACCTGCTGGAGGCCGCGCGCGGGGAGTTTTTCCGCAGCCTGGGCCCAACGCTCCTTCAATGGCAGGCACGCGACGCCATTTTTCCGGTCGTCGATTGCCGCCTGCGTTACAAATCCATGGCCCGGTACGACGACGTCTTATCCATCGAAATCTGGCCAACTACCGCCGAAAAAGTCCGGCTGAATTTCGCCCATCGCATCACCAACCAGGACGGCGTCCTGATCCTGGAAGCCGAAACGCAGCACGTGTGTACTTCGCGCGAAGGCAAGCTGCAACGATTGCCTGCCGATTTGATTCAACTCCTTCAGCCCTATATTCCTTCCACGACGGCAACCCAATAGAATGATTGCAACAAATGCGCGGGTCTGATAAAAAAACCGTGTTCCATTCGAGCGAATGCACGGATGCACAATGCGGGTGTGGTTCAATGGTAGAATATGGCCTTCCCAAGGCTGAGACGAGGGTTCGATTCCCTTCACCCGCTCCAAATCAGAGTGAACTGGCCATTTTCAGCAAAAAAGAACAGGCCGCGCGAGCGTTTCTACCTACTCCCCGGCCAAAGCGGGCGCGCGTACCGGCGCAAACAAAAGGTGTTCTTCAAATATTCCCTCATCGTCGGCCTGGTCGCTGCCGCGCTCGTCGGCGGCTTGATGTTCCTGATCGCCAAGATTACGGAAGTCAAATAGCGGTCAGAAGTGGAATCCTAATTTGCCGCGATGCCCTCGCCCACGTAGTGGGAGAGGGTGCGGCGCAGCCGCGGGTGAGGGGATTCTCCTGCGTTAGCAGGACTGACTCCAAAGGCAAATTAGGACACATCCTCACACAAACAGTCCCGTCTTCCGCAACTGCACCGCATCGATCAATCCCTGGTCCGTCAGCTTCAATTCAGGTATCGGCGACAACGCCAAAAAGGACAGCGTCATGAACGGCGCATCCAAATCGCAACCCAGCGCTTGCGCCGCCGCATTCAAGTCATCAATCGCCTTCATCGCCTGGGCCAGCGGTTTGTCCGATACCAATCCCGCTATGGGCAGCGCCAATTCGGCTTTCACCTTGCCATTCTCAACCGCTATCTGCCCGCCCTGCAACCGCGCCAGTTCATGGATGGCAAACAGGATGTCCGCGTCGTTCGTCCCGGCCACGATGACATTATGCGCATCATGCGCCACCGTCGAACCGATCGCGCCGCTCTTCAGCTTGAAGCCACGCACGAAGCCCACACCTACATTCCCCGTCGCGTGATGCCGCTCCACCACGACCATCTTCAACACATCCCGAGCCGTATCCGCTACGATCTGGCCGCCCGAAATCTTGGGCTTCTCCACCACCGTCCGCGTCACAATCTGTTGCGGCACGATCTCAATCACTTTGATTTTGTGCGTCCCCTGCGGTTTAACCATCAGGTCGCGCGGCGAGTAACGGAGATTCATCGTGCTGCGCGGCAATGAAACTTTCACCGGCGTTTTCCCGAGGAACTTTCCCTTCTCCGCCACCAGCACGCCTTTTTTATAAGTCTGCCGCACCCGGAAATTCTTCAGGTCATCAAACACCACAAAATCCGCCCAGAACCTGGGCGCGATTGCCCCCAGGTTCTGCAACCGGTAATGCCGCGCCGTATTGATCGTCGCGATCTGAAACGCCGTGATCGGCGGCAACCCCAGCTTGATCGACTTCCGCACGCAATGGTCGATATGTCCCTCGCTCACCAGGTCGCCAGCCAGTTTGTCATCTGTCGCGTACGAGCAGTTCTGGAAATTGTTCCGGTTGATGAGCGGCAACAGGTGTTCGAGATTCCGTTCCGTGCTGCCTTCGCGCAACAGGATATGCATCCCCAACCGCAACTTCTCCCGCGCCTCCTCCACCGCCACCGATTCATGGTCCGACCGCACGCCGGCCAGCACATACGCGTTCAAGTTTTTCCCGCGCAACCCCGGTGCATGCCCATCGATCGCCTTGCCCTTGCCCGCATCTATCTTCGCCAATTCACTCTTGAAGCCCAGGTAGACGCCCGGAAAATTCATCAACTCCGCCACCCCCGCCACGCGGTCATCGTGCATCATCAGCTTCAAATCGTCCGCCGACAGCTTCGCACCCGCCGTCTCCAAGTGCGTCGCCGGCACGCAACTCGGCAACATGATAAAAAAATCCACCGCGAGGTTCTTTGTCGATTCCAAAACATACCGTATGCCGTCCAGCCCCAGCACATTCGCGTACTCATGCGGGTCGATTACCACCGTGCCCGTTCCATGGGGAACCACCGCCCGCGCAAATTCCGGCGCCGTCAGCATCGAGCTCTCCACGTGGAAATGTCCGTCGATCAAACTCGGCGCCAGATACGCGCCTTTGAGATCAATGACCCGCTTGGCCTTGTAATCCCCAAACCCGATCACGCGCCCGTCCTCCACCGCCACATTCGCGTCGTGGATCTCCCCGCTCAGCACATTGACCAGTTTCGCATTCTTGAAGAGCAGCTCCGCCGGTTTCTCGCCGCGAGCAATACCGAGTTTTTGTTGGATGTTACGCATGGTTCCTCCTTCGCAAAGTGTGCTTCTCTGAAAGTCTGAAAAATCTCTCGAACATACCCTTGTTGGCAGCTTAGTCTAAACGGCAGCCCTATGATTTAAAGCACCAAATTCCAAGCTCCAACATCCAGAGAAGCACCTATAATCAAGCATCAAGACTTCAGGTTTGGATGTTGGAATTTCTCTGGAGCTTGGATGTTGGTGCTTGGAGCTTTTCCTAGTCCGGATTAATTTCCCCATGTGACCGATTCGATTTTCCAATCGCTCGCGGACGCCGCCCGCCGCGGGGAGTCCGTCGCGCTCGGCATCATCACCGGCGTCAAAGGCTCCAGCCCGCAAAAACTCGGCGCCAAAGCCATCTTCCACGCCGATCGCCGCATCAAAGGCACCCTCGGCGGCGGCTGCCTCGAAGCCGAAGCCCAACGCATGGCCCTGCAATCCCTCCGCGATGGTAAACCCCAAAGCTTCGAACTCGTCCTCGACCACGACTTCGGCTGGGACGACGGCCTCATCTGCGGCGGCAAAGTCTGCGGCGTCCTCATCCCGAACGCCCAACAACTCGGCGAAAAATTCTGGACCGACCTCGCCGCGCGCGACACCAGGAAAATCTGGGGCGTAAAGAACGATCTCTCCCTCGCGCTCGTCGAAGGTAGGGCGGGCAGTCCCCTGCCCGCCGTCGTCCCTGCGCAAACCAACGATTGGTTGTATCAGGAAACCATCACCCCACCCTGCGCACTCTGGATCGCCGGTTCCGGCCACATCGCCCAGGCCGTCGCCCCGCTCGCCCTGCAACTCGATTTCGCCGTCACCATTTTTGACGACCGCCCGGAACTGGCCAATTACGACTTCTTTCCAGCGCCCGTTTCCCTCCGCACCGGCCATTGGAACGACCTTTGCAACGCGCCGTTTCCCGACGTGCCCACCTTCGGCCTCATCGTCACGCGTGGACACAAGCACGATGCGCTCGTGCTGGAGACGTGGATCCACCGCCCGTTCCAATTCCTTGGCATGATCGGCAGCGCGCGCAAAGCCCGCACCATCGCCGAACATTTCGTGAAGAAAAAAATTGCCACCCCCGAACAGGTCGCCCGGGTCGCCTGTCCCGTCGGATTGAAGATCCGTTCCCAAAGCGTGATGGAGATCGCCGTGGACATCCTCGCCCAATACATCGATAAACGCGCCGAACTCGTGAACGAAAAGCGCGTCTCGGCGGCGGGCAAAGTCGAATTGGTGTAGCAATTCAGGTCAGGCGCGCCAATCCGTGCGCGCCGCACAAACAAAGTCAGGGCGGGCAGTCCTCTGCCCGCCGCGAGCGTGGTGAGTCGTCCGCTTTTTCCGCAACCGCCGCCGGCCAGATGGAATTGGCGGACTGAGAATAAAGCTCCCTAACGCTCAAGTCTTAAGCGTTTGCAATTTTGTACTGCCGCCTTCGGTTAAATAATTCAGGCTCTGTTTGAAATAGGCCCGATTGTTGATGGATAGATGTTTCACCCAGGCTGGTTTCAAATCGCCCTTCATCCAGGCACAACATGCCAATCCATAGCTGAACATTTCTTCACTGAGGTATCCCAGACGGGATGCTTTCCATCCCTGCCGCGCGTGATCCTGGTATTGGGAAAAGGAAAATGAGGCGTTCGCGGTGAAAATCCCGAGCCCATAAAAAACAGTGATTAAGTCCGTCAAATATTCGTGATGTTTGTCTTCGCGCGATATTCGATTTTCGCCCAATAAAATGACATGTCCCAACTCGTGGGCGATGGTCGCAACCAGGCGAACCGGGTCCTTTCGAAGGTCATCCCGGATACGGATTTCCGGCTTCGGACGTTCCATGGTCGGATGAAAATATAACCCCGCAGCCGACGGCATCTCATCGCCCTGTCCGAAAAGGTTATATTTATCCATCAAGTTACCCTCATGCCCTAGAAAATTGACTTCTATCCCGCTAAAATCGATCTCCATGTAGGAACATACCCTCTTGACGACCTTTATGATGCACTCATCAGTCCCGCGAAAAGAATCTGGAAAAAACTTTTGTTCCGGCAAAATGGTCTGATGGCTCAGGAATTTTTCAGCGCCAAATTCCGTGAGCAGCCATAAGAGAGAATCCTCAATCCATTCCTTTTCTTCCAGGGTGACAGGGAGATCAACCAACGGATTTTCAAGAGCCGTTCCACATTCCCGGCATTGAACCGCTTGGTTGTCATTTTCCCGTCCGCAATAGCTACATTTTTTCATTACCACGCCTTCAACCCTTTGAATTGACCAATCAACGGCGTCTTAGCATTTCAGCTTTGCATGTGCCTTCATAAACCGCTCCACCCGCTTCGCCTCCATGGCATTGGCCCAATGACCCGCCCGCTTGAATTCCGACCCCACGATAAATCCATCCGCTTCCTGGAACTGCTCCAGGTTCGCCGCCGTCATCCCGGATCCCAAATACACCGGCAGATGCGTCTTCGCTTTCACCGCCAGCAGGTCGGCCGCTTGCGGCGCGTCGCCGGTCACCAGCCCGGTCACGATCACCGCGTCCCCGCGCATGAACTCTACCGCATGCGCTGTCTCGCCGATGTCCACATCCGCCGTGATCGCGTGCGAACTGTGCTTCTTCTTGATGTCCGTCCACACCTGCACATCGTCCGCGCCGATGTGCCGCCGGAAACGCAGCAACTCCGCGGCAGAAGATTGGATGAAGCCTTCGTCCGCTACGTGCGCAAAAGCGAATCCTTCCGCCCGGATAAAATCCAACCCGGCCGCCTGCGCCACCGCCATCGCTTCAAGATTGGCGCCCGCCAGCACTTGCACCCCGCAGGGCAGCCCACATGCCTCCTTTACGGCGCGCCCAATGATGGCCATAGCCGCGACGATTTCCGGCCCCACACGCCCCCGCAGATACGGGGTGTCATGCATGTTTTCGATCATCACCCCGTGCACGCCGCCCGCGCGTAGCATCCGGGCCTCGCGCGCCGCCACTTTCTCTATATCTGCCAACGACGATTTAGCCGCCGGCGTCCCCGGCAACGCCCCGATATGCACCATGCCGATGACCGGCTTGCGCGAAGAAAAAAGTCTTCCCGTTGTTGTTGTCATAATAAATCCCATCTCACAGGCACATGTGACGCCTGAATACACTCAGACTGCGCACAATTCCCCCTCTCCCCATGGGAGAGGGCCGGGGTGAGGGGGAAGCAACCGTACGAATCAACTTCCAGCATTTCATTGGATCTTGATGTTTGATGCTTGGAGCTTCTCTGGATGTTGGATGTTCGATGTTCGATGTTCGATGTTCCCATTCAGCCTTTTCACTCCCTGTATCGCATTCCAAATCGCCTCCCCCGTCGCCGGCGACGCCAGTGCCACTTCCCCTTTGCCCGACCCAAACGCCGCCACCGCATCCCGTATCGCTTCGCGTACCGAGATCGCCAACATCAATGGCGGTTCTCCCACCGCTTTGCTGCCGTGGATGGTATTAGGCTGCGTCGCGTTCTTGAGAAATTGCACGTTGAACTCCAATGGCCGGTCGCCCACCGCCGGAATCTTGTAAGTGTCCGGCGAATGCGTCAGCAGAACCCCCTTGTCGTTCCAGATCAGTTCCTCGCACGTCAGCCAGCCCGCGCCCTGCACAAACCCGCCTTCGATCTGCCCAAGATTGATCGCCGGATTGATTGAATCGCCCGCGTCATGCAAAATATCCGTGCGCAAAATTTTGGTCATGCCCGTGAACCCGTCCACTTCCACTTCCGACACCGCCGCACCCACCGCAAAATAATGGAATGGCTTTCCCTTCCCCTTCACGCGGTCATAATGGATTTCCGGTGTGCGATAATAACCCGCCGAAGAAAGTCCGATGCGCTGCAAATACGCCGCCACGACCACATCCTTGAATGCAAGCTGCACAGCTTCCAATCCCGCACCCAAAGCCGGATCCAGGGCGAAAACAAAGTTGTTTGCGAACACCACCTGCTCCGGTGCTATCTCCCGCCCGCTGCTGAGTGAAAGTTGTTTCGCCGCAACCGGCGCGAGCCGCGCGCGCAAAATGTCGCAGGCGTTTTTTACGGCCATGCCGTTGAGGTCCGTGCCGCACGACGCCGCGGTGGCCGAGGTGTTCGGCACTTTGTCCGTGCTCGTCGGCATCACGCGCACTTTATCGAGCGTGATCCCCAATTCCTTCGCCGCCACCATCGCGATATTGGTGTGCACGCCCTGGCCCATCTCCGTGCCGCCATGGTTCACCTGCACCGTGCCGTCCTGGTAGATCAACACCAGCGCCCCCGCCTGGTTCAGATGCGTGAGCGTGAACGAGATCCCGAATTTCACCGGCGTCATCGCCAGGCCCCGCTTGCGGTGCGGATTTTTTGAATTCCATTTCGCGATCTCCGCGCGACGCTTTTCAAATGCAGAATTTTCTTTCAATTCCTGCCATACCTGCTGGATGCGATTGTCCTCAATCTCCTGTCCGTAATGCGTCGTGTTCGTCTCGCCCTTGCCGCGATACAGGTTCCGCTCGCGGATCTCTTCCGGCGTTTTGCCGAGCCGCCGCGCGATGCGGTCAATGATCTCTTCGATGACCAGCATCCCCTGCGGCCCGCCGAAACCGCGAAACGCCGTGTTCGAGGCGACATTGGTTTTGGCCACCTGCCCGCTGAATTCCACGCTCGGTATGTAATAGGAATTATCCAGGTGAAACACCGCGCGGTCCGTCACCGGCACGGAAAGGTCCAGCGACCACCCACCATTTGAAATGAGTTCCACCTTCGCCGCCAGCAGGTCGCCGGCGTCGTTGTAGCCTACCTTAAACTTCGCGAGGAACGGATGCCGTTTGCCCGTGATCATCATGTCCAGGTCGCGATTCACGCGCACGCGCACCGGCTGTCTCGTCTTCGCCGCCGCCAGCGCCGCCAGTGCGGCAAACGTCGCCGCCTGCGTTTCCTTGCCACCGAAACCGCCACCCATGCGCGGGCTTTGCACCACCACATGGTTCACCGCAACCTGCAGGACATGGGCGACAATGTGTTGCACCTCCGAGGGATGCTGCGTCGAAGACATCACAAACATCGCCCCGTCTTCGCCCTGCTCCGCATACGCTGCCTGCATCTCCAGATAAAAATGTTCCTGTCCCGCCAGGTAAAATTCACCCTCCAAAATCTTCGGCGATCTTTTCAACGCCGCTTCTGTATGCCCGCGCCGGATAAAATTCGGCTCCGTATGAAAACTGTTCTGTGCAATGGCTTCCTCAATCTTCAGGATGGCCGGCAGCGGCTCGTATTCCACGACCACTTTTGCCGCCGCATTGCGACAGGCTTCTTGAGTTTCACCGACCACCAGCGCGATGATCTGTCCATGATAAATCACTTCCTTGTCCGCTAATAACACTTCGTCGTGTCGCACCGCGCCCACGTCGTTGACCCCCGGCACATCCTCCGCTAATAACACCGCCGCGATGCCCGGCATCGTGCGCGCCTCCGTCGCATCGCGTTTGAGAATAGTTGCCCGCGCATGCGGCGCACACACCGGCCACACCTCGAGCATCTTCTTACGCGCTCCAAAATCATCCGTATAAAGCGCCTCCCCCGTCACATGCTTATGCGCGCTCTCATGCGGAATCGCCCGGGGCGCGGACTTAAGGCCGCTTCGGCTTTGAATTGGTGAAGTTGCCGGGGCACTATCTTGCGTGTCACCCGCGAAAAACTTCTCCAACAAAGCCGTGATCAAGCCGCTCCGATACTTCGCCGACCCACGCACATCCGAGATCGGCGAAAATTCCGTTGCTAGGACCGGCAATACTTCATGAATAGTTTTTTCGCTCCAACCTTTCCCCAGCAACGCCGCTTCCGCTTTCTTCGCCCGCACCGGCGTCGCCGCCACACCGCCATACCCCAACCGCACGTGCCGCACCACATTCTGCGCATCCACATCCACCACAAAACATCCCGCCACCGTGCTGATGTCCATCTCCCTGCGCTTGGAAATCTTCAGCCAAATGGATTTGCGTGTGAGATTCGGTCCCGAAATTCCGCGTGGAACCAAAATTGTTTTCAGCACTTCATCCGCCTGCATCGCGGTCTTGCGATACGCCACGAAAAATTCACTGATCGGCAAAGTCCGCTCACCCTTGAGAGACGCCATCACCACTTTTGCATCCAACGCCAATAACACCGGCGCGCTATCGCCGATGGGTGAAGCGGTGACGATATTCCCACCCATCGTCGCCCGATTCCGAATCTGTCGTGACCCAAACACATACAGCATGTCATTCAGCACTGGATATTCTTTACCGATCCGGTCTTTGATCTCCGTGAGCGTGACCGCCGCACCGATCTGCCATTCCGTGGTCGTGGATTTGATCTCTTTCAATTCCGCCACCGCCTCGGTGGAGATGAGCGTCGGAAATTTTTTGTAACGCTTGGTGATGTCGAGCCCCAGCTCCGTCGCACCCGCGATGAGCCGTGCGTCCGCGTGTTCCTTTTTCAACCGCAACAGATCCGCCAGCGTGGTCGGGCGAAAGAATTTTTCTCCCCCGACCTGATATTCCGCCGCGCCGATTTTTCCGTCGGATTTTTTTAACTGTTCCGCAAAGGCATCCTCTCCCTTTTCTGCCAGGTAAGCCTCCGACGCCGCGTCGCGGATCGGTCGATATCCCGTGCACCGGCACAGGTTCCCGGCCAGTTGTTCATCCAGGTCTTCCCCCGTGTGCAGGTCGTCGCGATAAAACCCTTCGAACATCGAACAGATGAAACCCGGCGTGCAGTAACCGCATTGTGAACCCAGGCACGCCACCATCTTCTGCTGCACCGGATGCATGTGCGTGGAGCAACCCACCCCCTCCACGCTCACCACTTCGCGCCCGGCCACGAGACAAACGGGCATGATGCAACTGTTCACCGCACGATACGTGGCTTTGCCGTGGGAATCGCGTTCCACGATGGCGACCGAGCAGGCGCCGCAATCGCCTTCCGCGCAGCCTTCCTTGGTTCCGGTCAGGCCGGTGCCGCGCAGAAATTCGAGCAGGGTCGTGTTGGGGGATACGTCTTCGAGCGAAACGAGACGGCCATTCAGAACAAATTCAAACGCCTTGGCCATGCAACCTTTCTGTCAAAGCCTACCGAAAAAATTCTTCCGCGCAACACTTCCTGTGCAGTCGCCGGCTTGGCCCGTCCTCCTCGTCCTCGTCCTCGTCCTCGATTGGTTCGCGTCCTTTTCCTGTGTAGTCCCCGGAGCGCGACCGGTCCCCGGTCGCAGCAGATGCCAATGCACTGGAACCGTCCGGGCAACAGGCGTGGATCTCTTTTGGGGATTCTCATTGGCAGAAACGCACAAAACGACCAACTTCCATAATGTGAAACGGGTGATGATCATGGGTATCGGCTGGGCGTCCGTCATCATCGCTTCACTCACGTTGATCTATCAGGTCTGCGGGTACATATTCCAACCAGCACGGTACTGCGCATCCGTTTTCATTTCGTTCAACTTAACTGCACCGGGTGGGACAGAAGCCCGCGATGCCATCGACACCAAAAAAACGTTCCTATGCTCCCGAAAAATTCTGCTTCCGGTCATCTATGATTTGAAATTAACACAAAAATGGGGGGCCAAGCTGTTTGAATCCGATTACGTATTGAAATCCGACGATGCGTATTACGTCCTCCTCAGCCGCATGGACGTTTACCCCCTGAAGAATCCGCAAGATGTGGTGGAGTTGGATGTTTTTTCGGACGATCGCAAAGAAGCGACGGCTATCGCCGATTCCATTGCTCTTTACTGCCGGGACTACTTCCAGAAAAAAGATTCTCCTCCGCCGATTTCCCTCAAGGCTCCCCCCGAAGCAAGGATGGCCAAATTGAGCATGGTTTCATGGCTCATACCCTGGTGCATTTCAATGCATTTCATCGGCCTGGGCATTTTTTTGATATTCTGGGGCCGCAGATTTCCCCGCGTTTTTCCCCCGCCTGAAGAACCCCTCGCCCGTTTCATCGCTGGCTATTGATATAGCCAGAACTTCGCCTTTTCATTCGCTCCACCTGCTTTTATGCTGTCGGGATGAAAGGGATCATTCTCGCAGGCGGCGCCGGCTCGCGGCTTTACCCGCTGACGCTCGTCGCGAGCAAACAGCTCCAGCCGGTTTACGATAAACCGATGGTCTATTATCCCCTCACCACCCTCATCGAGGGCGGCATCCGCGAACTCTGCCTCATCTCCACCCCGCACGACCTGCCCCGCTTCCGCCAATTGCTCGGCGACGGCTCGCAATTCGGCCTCCGCATCGAATATCGCGAACAGGCCAAACCCGCCGGCATCGCCCAGGCCTTCCTCATCGCCGAATCGTTCATCGGCAAGGACGCCGTGACCCTCGTGCTCGGCGACAATATTTTTTACGGCGGCGATTCCTTCCAGCGCGCCTTTGCCGAATTCAAGACCGGCGCGACCATCTTCGGCTATCACGTCAACGACCCCGAACGCTACGGTGTCGTGGAATTCGATGCCCACGGCCACGCCATCTCCATCGAGGAAAAACCAAAGCAGGCGAAAAGTAATTACGCCGTCCCCGGCCTTTACATCTACGACAACGACATCGTCGCCATCACCAAAGCACTGAACCCTTCCGCTCGTGGTGAATTGGAGATAACCGACGTCAACGTGGCTTATCTGCGCCGCGGCACGTTGCGCGTGCATCGTCTCGGACGCGGCTTCGCCTGGCTTGATGCCGGCACCAGCAGCAGCCTGCACGATGCCTCAGCCTATGTGCAGACCATCGAGACGCGGCAGGGCATCAAGATCGGTTGCCCGGAGGAAGCCGCCTTCCGCGCCGGATTTCTCTCCCTCGCCCAACTCGAAGCACTTACCACCAAAATGCCCAGATGCGAGTATCGCGATTATCTCGAGAGAGAAGTCATCGCCGAACAAAAAAGATTAAAACAGCCCTGAATGAACCCCATCCCTCTTGTAGCGAGCAAACCCTTTTTCCGGAGCGCGGCTGTCCCCAGCCGCAGCACGCAGATGTCGCCAATAATCTCCGGTGCTTGTAACACTCGGCCACACACCATTTGGAGCTTGGCGCTTGGAGCTTCTTTGAAGTTTGGATTTTGGAGTTTGGAATTTTCCCTATGATCTTACTGCTCGGCGCCACCGGTTACATCGGCGAAGCGTTCGCGCGCGAACTCACGCGGCGCAAACTGGATTTCATTCCGCTCTCCCGCAAGGAGATGGATTACTCCCGTTTCGACCTGTTGTTGAATTATCTCAAATCCAAAAAACCCGCGTTCGTCATCAATGCCGCCGGTTACACCGGCAAGCCGAATGTGGACGCCGCCGAGACTGCGCGCGCCGAGGCCTTGGCCGGCAACACCATGCTGCCCCAGACCATCGCTCACGCCTGCGCCGCGGTCGGGATTCCCTGGGGCCATGTTTCCTCCGGCTGTATTTACTCCGGCGCACACGTGCAGATGGATGGTCGTTCGCACATCGAACCGGACCTCATGCGGCCTGCCATCCATGCCATCGTGGAAAAAAATCCCGAGCGCATCCATGGCTTCAAAGAGACCGACGCGCCCAATTTTTCCTTCAGCTCGCCGCCGTGCAGTTTTTACAGCGGCACCAAAGCGCTTGGCGAAGAAGCCATCGCCGGCATCGGCCAGAGCTTCGTCTGGCGCCTGCGCATCCCCTTCGATGAATTCGATAACAGCCGCAATTACCTCAGCAAGTTGCAGCGTTATCCCAAGGTCTACGACAACGTGAACTCCGTTTCACATCGCACCGATTTTGCCAAAGCCTGCCTGGACCTATGGGAGCTGCGCGCCCCCTTCGGCACCTACAACATCACCAATCCCGGCTTCATCACCGCGCGATATGTTGTCACGTTGATCCAAAAATATCTGAAGCCGCCGCACGCTTTCGAGTTCTGGCCCAACGACGCCGAGTTTTACAAACAAGCCGCCAAAGCGCCGCGCTCCAACTGCGTGCTCGATGTCTCCAAACTGTTGGCCACCGGCGTAAAGATTCGCGGCGTCGAAGAAGCGCTGGAGGATTCGCTGCGCAACTGGAATCCCGAAATCAAAAACCAGAAACCATGAACCTCCTTGTCACCGGCGGCGCGGGCTTCATCGGCTCAAACCTTATCCATCACGTCATCGACCGCGCGGAGGTCGCGAAGCTCGTGAACCTCGATTGCCTCACCTACGCCGGCCACTTGGCGAACCTGGAAAAAGTCTCCCGCCACCCCAAATATGTTTTCGAGAAAGTGGACCTGCGTGACAAAGCGGCGGTTCTTCAAGTGGTCGAGAAACACAACATCTCCCACGTGATGCACCTGGCCGCCGAATCCCACGTGGACAGGTCCATCTCCGGCCCCGGCGATTTCATCACGACCAACATTAACGGCACGTTCAACCTGTTGGAAGCGTGTCGGACTGTATGGCTCGACTCGAAACTCAGCCACCGCTTCCACCATATCTCCACCGACGAAGTCTATGGCTCGCTCGGCCCGACCGGCCTTTTCACCGAGACCACTCCCTACGCCCCCAATTCGCCCTACTCCGCCAGCAAAGCCGCCAGCGATATGCTCGTGCGCGCCTATCATCATACCTATGGGCTGCCGACGGTCATCACCAATTGCTCGAACAACTACGGCCCGTTTCAATTCCCGGAAAAGCTCATCCCCGTCGTCATCCAAAGCGTCCTCGCGCGCAAATCCGTCCCCGTCTATGGCGATGGCCTGAACGTGCGCGATTGGCTCTACGTGCGCGACCATTGCGAAGCGCTCTGGCTCGTGCTCACCCGCGGACACAACGGCGAAACCTACAATGTCGGCGGGCACAACGAGTGGGCCAACATCAAAATTGTGGAATTGATCTGCGACACCATTGATGAGCTCGCACCACAAGCCAGCGGCCATTCGCGCCAACTCATCTCCTTCGTTAAAGACCGTCCCGGCCATGACCGCCGTTATGCGATTGACGCTTCAAAAATCCATCGCGACCTTGGCTGGAAGCCCGCGCACAAGTTCGAGCAGGGTCTCCGGGAAACCGTCCGTTGGTATCTCGATAACCAGGTTTGGGTGAAAAAAGTTTCGAAGAAGGTTTGACTAAATAATCAATTTTTGTTGAAAGAGAAGGCGTCAGAAGTTCTCACGCGGTTCACTTTGGCGCCCTATGGAAAAACACTCCATGCCAAGCAGTCACTGTACGTGGCTGTGCAAATCGCTGCTTATAAACAAACCCCTGCACGGACATGGAATGCAAAAATCACGCCTCCGTACCGGCCATTGACCGTTGCACCGGCTGCGCCGAGCCGTTTTGCGCCGATTGTCTCGTGGAGATGCACGGGCAAAAATATTGCGCCGCCTGCAAAGTCATGGCGTTGCGCGGCCAGGTCATCGTGGTGGACGAGGCGACCATGCCCTGCAAGGAAGCCAACGAAGCGCTGACCTTTGCCCTCGTCAGCATTTTCTGCTTCGGATTCATTTTTGGACCGCTATCCCTCGTCAAAGCAGTCAAGGCCCGGCGCATGATCGAATCCGACCCGCGCCTGGCCGGAGCCGTCAAAGTCACCTTTGCGATGACTATCGCCACCTTCACGACCATCCTTTGGCTTTTGGGTGTCATCGGGGCGGCCAAGGGGGGATCGGGTCGTTATTGAAAGTATGGAACTGATTTGTCCCAAATGCCTCGGCCTGCTTGCCACTGCGGATGGCAAAAGCGCCCGTTGCACGACCCACGGCGACGAATTTCAGATCCTTTTCTCTCATTTCAAACCGCCACCTCCGGCCAGACCGCCGCCCATCCCGGACAGCGCTCCCCAACTGATCGAATTTCTGCCCACGCGCGATGCCCGTTGTGTGCGGCACGCCGAGCTTCCCGCCACGCATATCTGCGGCAATTGCGGAACGTCCTTCTGCGAAACCTGCGCATTTGATGGATCGCGCTGCTGCTCAAATCCGGACATCAAGCGCGCCAATAAAGCCGAACCCGCGCTCACGATGTCAGCCGAACCGCCGCCGGTCATCGCCAACGGTTGCGCCCGGCACCCCACGGAGCGCGCGCTTTTTATTTGCCGGGGCTGCGGCACACACATGTGCAATGCCTGCGCGTTCAAAGACACCGATGGGTCGCGGTATTGTCCCGACTGCATCACCCGCCGGGCGACCACTTCGTTTGCGCCGGTGGAAACGCCGCCAGCAGCTACGGCCCGTTGCGTGCAACATCCCAACGTCCGGGCCACCCGCTATTGCAAATTATGCGGGGGCTGCATGTGCGCCACGTGTGACTTTGTGTTGCCGGAGGGCTATCACATCTGTCCCGCCTGCGCCGCCGCCCCGCAAAACAGTTTGAACCGCACGCGCAAGAAGCTGTTGATCGCCTCTTACGTGCTGGGAATATGGTGCACCATCCTCTTCGGCGCGATGGTCAGCGGCTTCTTCGCCCAGTATGCGCGGGAAGACGCCAGCACGCTGGGCTTGTTCCTCCTGGGCTTCCTGCTTCTCCCCTCTATCGCCGGCTTTAACCTGGCGTTAAGTGCCAAAAACCGACGCCTCCCGAATTCCCCGTTTGTCTGGGTTTCTCTCGTCTGGAACGGGATGATCTGCGGCGGGTTCCTGTTGATGTTATTTATCGGGTTGATGAAACATTAAACACCATGAGCCTCAAGATCTCATCCACTGGCTTCCTGTCCCGCACCTGGCTCCAGGTGAATTCAGACGGCATCGACTTCTTGAACCCTTCCGGTTCCGGTTCCCGCGAGCATTTCCGTTTCAACGAGATCGAATGCATCCTGTTGTCCCGGGATGGCGCCACCCTTTCGTTCCAGGTCCGCAACCGGGTATTCAGTGTCCCTGTCAAACCGGATGATTCGAAACATCAAACCACCATCGCTACCTTCGTTTCCGAGGTGAAACGCGCCGGCGAAGGCTGGAATGCACCACCGACGTAGCCCACAAAAACTTATGGCCATAACCCGTGTCAAAATCTCCGATATTTCCGGCAGCCGCGTCAACGAAGTCGAAGCGCCGGACGATGTAGAAATCCGTCGTCTCCTCGTCATCCTCATCGAGCGCATGGCTCTGCCGCTCAACAGCCCCGATGGCCAGTTGATGAGCTACAAGCTCCATCACCGGCGCACCGGCTCGCAACTGCTCGACAACCAAACGCTCGCCCAGGCCGGCGTGCTGTCTGGCGACGAATTGCGATTGCAGCCCGAGATCACCGCCGGCTGTGTGTCGCCCAAAACCCGGACCGCGAGCCATCCCGGCTCGCAGCACGATGTCGGGAAAATGAGCGGCGGGAATTCTGTAGGATGTTCCCCTGCTGGCCTGCTGCGACCGGGGGCCGGTCGCGCTCCACAGTAAACCGCCACGCCAGCCAGCTTACCATGCAAACGACCGCCGCATCCGCCCCCCTCGAACTACGCGAGGGCCGGTTTGCGCGCCTGGAAGCCATTGAATGGTGGGACCAATCGCTGCTCGAACGCAGCCACGTGCTGGTCATCGGCGCCGGTGCGCTCGGCAATGAAGTCCTGAAAAATCTCGCGCTTCTGGGCATCGGCCATGTGGCCGTGGTGGACATGGACCACGTGGAGCTGAGCAACCTCAGCCGCTCGGTCCTCTTTCGCGAAACCGATGAGGGCAAATCGAAAGCCGAATGCGCCGCACGCGCCGCGCGTAATATTTTCCCGGCCCAACACATCCAACCGCTCGTCGGCAATGTGCTGGCCGATGTCGGCCTGGGCTGGTTTCGCTGGGCAGACGCCGTCATCGGCGCGCTGGATAACCGCGAGGCACGCGTCTTCGTCAATAGTTCCTGCTCCCGCGTCAACCGGCCCTGGTTCGATGGCGGCATCGAAGTGCTTAACGGTGTCATGCGCGGTTTCGCGCCGCCCCGCACCGCCTGTTACGAATGCACCATGAGCCAGACGGATTGGGACCTCATCAACAAGCGCCGCTCCTGCTCGCTGCTTGCGCGCCGCGCCATCGCCAATCGCGGCACGCCCACCACCCCCACCACCGCTTCCATCATCGGCGCCATGCAGGTACAGGAGATGATCAAACATCTGCACGGACGCGACGCCTTGCTCGGGCGCGGCTTCGTCTTTGAAGGGACGCACCACTCCTCTTACACCGTGCAATATCCCCTCAATCCCGATTGCCCGTGGCACGAGCCGGCGGCGGAAATCGTGACATGTGATAAATTTAGTTCGGACACACCGCTGAAAGAGATTTGGGCCGGTGCCTCCCGGCGTTTGAGCGGATTGGACGCGCTGGATTTCGCGCGTGAAATCGTCGCGCGTCTCGAATGCAGCGCGTGTGGCAACACGGATGAGATCTGGCAACCGGTAGAAAAGATCGACGAAGACCAGGCGCGTTGTTCCCGCTGCGGTGGCGAGCGCACACCGGCGTTCATCCATTCCCTCGCCAGTGATAGCCCGGCCCTCGCGAAAACCGCCCGCGAAATCGGGCTGCCCTTATGGGAGATCATCTGGGCGCGCAAGGGCGCCGAGACCATCGGCATCGAACTTTCCGGCGACCGCGCGAACGCGCTCAATTTTTCCAACACCTCACCCTGAACTCATTATGTCCTCCGACAAAAAAAGCGCAGCGGAAGAAAAAGTCTCCGCAAAATCCACTTCCAACTCGGAAAAACCGGTGCGGCGCTCGTTTCCCGGGCCGCGCGAAGCCACCGCACTCCTGCGCGTGGCCGTCGCCCGAAATGCGTATGCGGAATTGATCGTCCATGCCAAGGAATCGCTGGATGCCGAAGTCTGTGGCGTGCTCGCCGGCCAGGTTTGCGAGGATGAACAAGGGTTGTTCGTAAGCGTGGAAGCCGCCATCCGCGGCACTTCCGCCAATCAGGGCAGCACCCACGTGACATTCACTCAGGCGACTTGGAATTCCATCCATAAAACGCTTGAACGGGATTATCCGAATCTGAAGATGGTTGGGTGGTATCACACGCATCCCGGTTTTGGCGTTGAATTTTCGGACATGGACCTGTTCATCCAGAAAAATTTCTTTTCCGGTCCCACCCAGATCGCCCTGGTGACCGACCCATTGAGCGGCGCGGTCGCCATTTGCGCCAATCGTCCGGAAGGCCCTCAGTATCTCGACCAGTTCTGGGTGGATGGCCGCGAGCAGGCCTGCAAAAAACCAGCCGCCAAACCTACGCCCGAAAAGGCTGGGGCCACTCCCGCAGATCCTGCTGGCGGCAGTGACTCGATGACGGCCATCCGGGCATTGGAATCGCGCGTCAGCCAGCTCGTTCAGGTGATCGATGACCAGCGCGCCACGTTCTATCGCTTTCTGCTTTCCATCGGCATGCTCGTGTGCGTGGCGCTGCTGATCGCCGTCTACTTTTTCATCCACAACATGTACGTCGACCGCAACGAACCGCCAAAAAATGTCGCTTTGTTGCCCGAGCCGATCCAATTCCAGATCGATGGCAAACCTATCCTGCTCGGCCTTCAGATCGTCCAGTGGCAGGTGCCGCCGGAACTGAATTCTATGATGTTACAAATGGAAAAAGAACGCCTGACCGAGCTCGCAAAAGAAGCGACCAATACGGTCTCAACCAACGTCCCTACTGCACAATCTTCAGCCCAGGAAACCAATGGAACAAAATAATCCCGATAGCGTCATCCGCATCACCAAAGACGAGGCCGCAAGCACCCACGTGGACGACATGTTGAAGCGCCAGATGAGCCTGCGCGGCGAACCCGGCGTCACCCGCGACCGCGGCCGCAAATGGTATTACCAGAACTGGCTCGTCTTCATGCTCGTCGGCACGCTCGGCGCCATCGCGGCCTGGGCCATCCTGGAACCCTACTTTGACGACTATTTTTACATCCAGGGCGAGATCACCTCCATCGACCTTCTGGATAAAACGCCCTCGCCGGTGAAACATGATGAAGATGAATCCCAATTGAAACGCGTGACCCTCGGCACCATCGTGGTAAAAGGCCAGACCATCATGCTCGATGAAGACATCAAACAGATGCGCTCGACTGGCCGTTGGCTGCCCCTCGATCCGGAAACCCTTCACGTCGGGCAAACCGTCGGCGCCTATGTTAAATATTATCATGGCCGGCAGCAGGATTTTGCCATGGCTGCCTATCTGCAACCGGACCCGCCGCCGATCACGACGAAAAAGGCCGGCCTCACCCTGGAAGAACAATATAACCGCAACCGGCTGGCCGGTTTGCTGTTCTTTTCGATCGTGGCCGGCATGATCGGGCTGTTCATCGGAGCCATTGATGGCTTCATCTGCCGCCTGCCGTCCCGCGCCCTGCTCTCCGGTGTCGTGGGGCTGTTGGTTGGCCTGGTCGGCGGATTCATCACCAACATGCTCGCGGAGGTCATTTATTCTCCCATCACCGCCTTTGCCGAAAAGCAGGCGGCGCACGCAACCTCCTGGAGCACTTTTAGCTTTGTCATCCAAATGATGGGACGCTCGCTCGCCTGGGCCATGGCTGGTGTCGCCATGGGCATTGGCCAGGGCATCGCGCTCCGCTCCAAACGTCTGCTGCTTTACGGCTTGCTCGGCGGCATCGTCGGTGGATTGCTGGGTGGACTTCTGTTTGATCCCATCGACATGTTGCTGCTGGGCGGCGACAAAGTCAGCGCGCATTGGAGCCGGTTGATCGGACTCGCGGTCGTCGGGGCCAGTGTGGGTGCGATGATCGGCGTCGTCGAACTGCTGGCGCGCGATGCCTGGTTGCGTATGACGCAAGGCCCGCTCACCGGGAAGGAATTTCTCATCTTCAAAGACGTTATGAACATCGGCTCTTCGCCGCGTTCGGACATCTACCTGTTCAACGATCCGCAGGTGGCCGAACAACACGCCGTCATCCGCACCATCGGTGATGAATGCGAGATTGAACCGCGTTCAACCACTCACGCCGTGCTGCTTAACAATCGCACCGTCACCCGCTCACGCCTCCGGCACGGTGACAACGTGACCATCGGACGCACCATGTTCGTGTTCCAGCGCCGGAAAGGTTGAAATGGCGGACACGAATCCTAATCTCTGCGCTATCTGCATGTCGCCCGTCGGCGAGGGCGATGCCGCCACCAAATGTCCCGCCTGCCAGGCCCTCTATCACACCGATTGCTGGCAGGAGAATGGCGGCTGCGCCATTTACGGCTGCTCGCAGGCGCCCACTATCGAAGCGCGGCAATCCATCGAGATTCCCCTCTCCTACTGGGGCCAGGAAAAAAAGCCCTGTCCGAGCTGCGGCAAGGAGATCATGGCTGCCGCCCTGCGCTGTCGGCATTGCGGCACGACCTTTGCCTCCGCGCGACCCCAGGGGCAAGAGGAGTTTCGCCAGCACACCACCCGCGAACAACAACTGCCGGCCGCCCGGCGCATGGTAGTGTGGATCTTCATTTTCAGCATCATCCCCTGCCTCGCGCCCATCGGCGTCGTTTGGGGTCTCATCTGGAATGCGTCGCATCGTCAGGAGATCGATTCACTGCCGTCCGTCTTTCCCGCCATCTCCAAAATCGGCCTCATCGTCGGCATCGTCCTCACTGCCTTGACCGTGTTGGTAAGTATTATCGCAACGGCTTTTCACTCCACCTGAACCAGAAACCATGCAAGCGCGCCTTCGCCGTCTCTCCGCCGATTATCAACAGGTCCAAAACCTCGTCGCCGCCCAACCGCGCATCCTGCTCGTGCGCACCGAGGGCACGCCGCCGGAACGCTACACCTTCGCCGTGAACGTCGCCGGCCTCGTTCCGGTCGGTGATGATAATTTCGTGCCCGGCAATGTCCATCAGGTCGAAATCTTTTTGCCCATGGATTATCCGCGGCGCCCGCCGTTCTGTCGCATGCTCTCGCCCGTGTTCCATCCCAACATCGACCCGCAGAAGATCTGCATCGGCGATCATTGGAGCGCCGGACAATCGCTCACGCAAATGATCGTGCGCATCGCTGAAATGATCTGTTACCAGAGTTACAATTTGAAAAGCCCGCTCAACGCCAAAGCCGCCGCCTGGGCCGAGCAGAACATCCCCACGCTGCCACTGGAAAAGACCGATCTCTCCAGCGGTCTTTGATCTGCCTGCAGATTTACTTCTCCGCACCGGCCAGCAGCGTCTGAAAATGCGGCGGCTGTTCCTCGCGCGCCACGATGTTGATCTCAATCTTTTTGAAGCCCGCATCTTCCAGCCAGCGATGCAGGTCGCTCTCCGCAAATCCCAGCCAGCGGTCGCCGTACAATTTGTGCGCCTGCTCGAAATTATGTTTCAACAGGTCCAGTATCATTATCTGCCCGCCGTCCCGCAGAATGCGATGCGCGCTCTCGATCGCCTTCGCCGGTTCCTCCGCGTGATGCAGCGCCTGGCTCAGGATCACCAGGTCCACGCTCCCCGGCTCGATAGGCGGATTCTGCAAATCGCCCATGCGAAATTCCAGATTCTTCAACCCGTTCTTCTTCGCCTTCGCCGTGCCGAACGCCACCATCTTCTCCGAGTTGTCCACCGCGATGACTTTCTTGCAGCGTCGGGCGAGCAATTCGCTTAACAACCCTTCACCCGCGCCCAGGTCCGCCACCACCAACGGCGGCAGCACGCGCAACAACAGATGCCCGAACGCCTGCCATGAACGCCCCGGCCCGTACACCCGATCAAAGCGTCCCGCGATCTGGTTGAAATAAACCTGCGCCTGCTCCTTCCGACGGGCGATCACCCGCTTGAGATTGATCTGGTCGCTCGAATGTTCCGCCACTTCCTTCGCGCCGCGGATGGCCAGTTGGATGAACTCACCCGCCACTTCATCGGCATCCTGGTTCAGCCGGTAAAACGTCCGCTTGCCCTCGCGCCGTGCCCGCACCAGCCCGCAATCCGAGAGCAACCCCAGGTGCGTCGAGATGCGCGATTGCCCCAGTCGCGTGATCTCCTGCAGTTCGTTCACGGACAATTCGTCGCGCTCCAGCAACGCCACGATGCGCAGCCGCGTCGGGTCCGACAGCGCCCGGAGTGATTTTAGTGTTGAGGACATGGGTTTTTCTCGCCGCGCCAGATTTTACAAGAAACCGTTTGACGCATGCTGAAATAGATATATCATCCTATCTTGATACGTCAATATGTCATTGGCGTGCGAAACATAAGTTAATGAGCAACCGATATATCTTCTCCTCCGAGTCCGTCGGCGAAGGCCACCCGGACAAAGTTTGCGATACCATTTCTGACGCCGTGCTGGACGCCTGCCTCGCGCAGGACAAGTTCAGCCGCGTGGCCTGCGAATGCTACGTCAAATCCAACATCGTCATCGTCGGTGGCGAAATCACTACCACCGCCAAACTCGATTTCACCAAGATTGCCCGCCAGGCCATCCGTGAGATCGGCTACGTGAATGACGACGACGTCTTTCATGCCGACAAAGTTTTCGTCAACACCATCATCACCCAGCAATCCCCGGATATCGCGCAGGGTGTGGACGCCCGCAAAGCCAAGGGCAAGAAGACTTCCAAGCAGGGTGCCGGCGACCAGGGCCTCATGTTCGGTTACGCCAGCAATGAAACGCCCGAACTCATGCCCGCGCCGATCATGTTCGCGCATCGTCTCGGCCGCGAACTCACCCGCATCCGCAAGAGCGGCAAAGTGCCGTGGTTGCGTCCGGATGCGAAATCGCAGGTCTCCGTCGTTTACGAAAACGGCAAACCCGTCGCCATCTCCAACGTCGTCATCTCCACGCAACACGCCGCTGATGTCTCGCACAGCGAGATCGAGAAATTCTGCATCGAGAACATCATCAAGAAAGTCCTCCCCAAGCGTTTGCTCACGAACAAGACTGTGTTCCTCATCAATCCCACCGGCCGTTTCGTCGTCGGCGGACCGCAGGGCGACACCGGTTTGACCGGCCGCAAGATCATCGTGGACAGCTACGGCGGCATGGGCCGTCACGGCGGCGGCGCGTTCAGCGGCAAGGACCCCACCAAGGTCGATCGCAGCGCTGCTTACATGGGCCGTTGGGTCGCCAAGAACATTGTCGCCGCGAAACTCGCCGCGCGTTGCGAACTCCAGTTCGCCTATGCCATCGGTTATCCCGACCCCGTCAGTGTGCACGTCGACACGTTCGGCACCAATACTGTCGCCGAGAGCAAGATCATCAAAGCCGTCAATCGCGTGTTCAGCTTCCAGCCCTCGGACATCATCGACCAACTCAATTTGCGCCGTCCCATCTACAGCAAGACGACCAATTACGGTCACTTCGGCAAAAACGATCCCGCACTCACGTGGGAAAAGGCCGACAAGGTCAAAGCACTGTTGGCCGCTCTCGGCCGTTAACATTTCATTCATAATATTATGGCTAAAATCAAATTATCACCGTCACGCCGCCTCGCCGCCAAGAACGGCAAAGCGAACGGCGTACTCGCTGAAGTCAGCGAGACGTTCGCCAGGTACGCCAGCCAGACTCCGGCTGGCAAAGATTACATCGTGCGCGATTTCTCGCTGGCCGAATGGGGCCGCAAGGAGATCGCCATCGCCGAGCACGAAATGCCCGGCCTGATGTCCGTGCGCGAAAAATATTCCAAACAAAAGCCCCTCAAGGGCGTGCGCGTCACCGGCTCGTTGCACATGACCATCCAGACCGCCGTGCTCATCGAGACGCTCGTGGCCATCGGCGCCAACGTGCGTTGGGCAAGCTGCAACATCTTCTCCACCCAGGACCACGCGGCCTCCGCCATCGCGGCGACCGGCACGCCGGTGTTCGCCTGGAAGGGTGAGACGCTCGAGGAATATTGGGAACTCACGCTCAAAGCCATCCTGTTCCCGCGCGACAAAGGTCCCGAACTCGTCGTTGATGATGGCGGTGATGTGACCTTGCTTATCCACAAAGGCTACGAACTCGAAAACGGTTCCAAGTGGGCCTACGAAACCAAAGGTGACAGCCATGAAGTTTCCGTCGTGAAAGCACTCTTGCGACGCCTTGCGACCGAGAAGCCCGGCTTGTGGACGCGCATCGTCAAAGATTGGCGCGGCGTTTCCGAAGAGACGACCACCGGCGTCCATCGCCTCTACCAGATGAAGGAAGCCGGCAAGTTGCTCGTGCCCGCCATCAACGTGAACGACTCCGTCACCAAATCGAAGTTCGATAATTTGTACGGCTGCCGCGAATCGCTCGCGGACGGCATCAAGCGCGCCACCGACGTCATGCTTGCCGGCAAAGTTGCTGTCGTCTGCGGTTATGGCGATGTCGGCAAAGGCTGCTCTCATTCGTTGCGCGCGTACGGTTCCCGCGTCATTGTGACCGAGATCGATCCCATCAACGCCCTCCAGGCCGCGATGGAAGGTTTTGAAGTCAACACCGTCGAGAGCACGCTGGGCGTGGGCGATATTTACGTCACCACCACCGGCAATTGTGACATCATCACGGTGGACCACATGCTCAAGATGAAAGACCAGGCGATCGTGTGTAACATCGGCCACTTCGACAACGAGATCCAGGTGGACGCCTTGAAGAAGGTCAAAGGCCTGCGCATCGAGAACATCAAACCGCAGTACGACCGTTACCATCTGCCCGGCGGCAACAAGAGCATCTACATGCTCGCCGAAGGACGTCTCGTGAACCTCGGTTGCGCCACCGGCCATCCGAGCTTCGTCATGAGCAACTCGTTCACCAACCAGACCCTGGCGCAGATCGACCTCTGGACGAACAAAGACAAATACGAAAAGACCGTCTATCGCTTGTCCAAGAAACTCGACGAAGAAGTCGCGCGCCTGCACCTGGATAAGATCGGCGTCGTCCTGACCAAGCTGACCAAAGCCCAAGCCGAATACCTCAGCGTCCCCGTCGAAGGCCCCTACAAGCCCGAGCATTACCGCTATTAATTTGTGAGGATGCCGCCATGCCCTCGCTCGCGGGAGCGGGAGAGGGTGGTTACGCGATAGCGTAACCGGGTGAGGGTTGTGGGGAAAAACAAACCAAGCGGCATCCGAACTGATTCCAAGGCGAATCCCAATAATCCGGGATTCGCCTTTTTCATTTCCTTATTTGTAGGAGACGACGTAAGGAAACTCTGACTCCAGGTTTTCTATCGCAAATCGCCCTTCCCACTTCTTCATTCAGCCTTCAGCCTTCAGCCTTGCGACCCACCCCCCTAAGTTATTCCTTAAAATATCTTAAACCAGTCGGAATTGGTCGGATTGTCGTTGAGTCCCGCAACGCGGGATGAAATCCCGATCCATCGGGAGTGGGGCGAAAGTCCGACGAGCCGTCCCCGCCCTTTCGTCCTCGTTCTCGTCCTCGTCCTCGAATCCCGGCTTCAGATAGCATAAAAAAACACCCTTAATTATGTCTAATTATCCCTAATTCGTGCTCAGCTCCGTTCAGGTTTTTGGATGATTCAGCCAATATTTCGGAACAATTTCCGCACCGCGCAAAGCGTCTTGGACTGCGCCAGCCCCCTGGCGCTCTTCCTCAGATCGCGCATCTTGCGACCCGCATCACGCATCCCTGATATTTCAAAGATCAACCTCTCTTTTACCACGCCCAGCCCTACTCGTAAACGCGACCGTCGCGAAGTCGGTATGATTTTTTCGCGCGATAAAATCACGATAAGAACTTTAAAGATAAGCCCTTCCGCAGACACCCTGCTCGCCAGAGCCAAAAACGTGCTAACAATTCTCATCCGCCGATCGCCCGCAACGCAGATTTTCCAGCCTTGCTGCTTTGCGTTCTTTGCGTTCTCTGCGGTTAAATATTCCCAATCCTTCCATCCGTGGTTAAAATTCCCCCACCATGACCACCCGCCTCCTCGCCCTTTTATTCCTGGCCACTGCTAGCCTGGCCTTCGGCCAAACCATCACCCCCACCCACCGCATCGAACTGTTCGACGGCAAATCGCTCGTCGGCTGGACGTTCACCTCCAAAGATACCAATGCCGACCCTGCCGCCATCTGGTCCGTCACCAACGGCGTCATCGCGTGCGTCGGTAAACCGAATGGCTATGCGCGCACGACCGGGGCGTATCGCGATTATCAATTGCATGCCGAATGGCGCTGGCCCGCTGCCGCCGGCAACAGCGGCGTGTTCCTCCACGTCACCGGCCCGGACAAAGTCTGGCCCATGTGCCTCGAGGCGCAGTTGGCCGCCGGTCATGCCGGCGACATCCGTTTCAACGGCGGCTCGACCCTTGCCGGCAAACCCGCCGATTTCAAAGCCGTCCCGCGCCGCGAAGAATCCTCCGAGAAAACGCCCGGTGAATGGAACGTGTATGACATCACTTGCCTGGGCAGCAACGTGACCATCCACGTCAACGGCGTGCTCCAGAACGACATCACCGGCCCTTCCGTCACCTCCGGCGCCATCGCCTTACAAGCCGAAGGCGCCCCCGTCGAATTCCGCAACCTCTGGGTCGAACCCGTCAAAAAACCTTAACCAGCCAATCGCACGTAGCGCAGACATTCTTGTCTGCGGGTTCTGGCGACTTTCCAGTCGCCAGTTAGTCATGAACACGGAACAGGAATGTCCCGTGAACCCGCAGGTTGGAAAACCTGCGCTACCTGGCAGCGCTACATAACTCGTTGCAGTTCGTCCCAGACCGCGACAAACTTTGGCGCGTGAGCCGACCCAACACGCTATTGGCGGGAATGCATTCACGCGGCGTTCTTCCACATCTCAAAAAAGAAGGGGCCTCCTATTTCGTCACTTTTCGATTGGCGGGAACATTGCCCCAAAACGTCTTGCTGCGTTTTAAGGCTGAACGTGAAGCCCTTATCACTCACGCCCAAACAGCCAGACGTCCATTGACCTGGCATGAACAGGAAGAACTATTCCGGTGGTATTCATCGCGAGTGGACAAATATCTGGATGCTGGACACGGAGCCTGCTGGCTCAACCGCGCGAAAATCGCCGACATGGTAGCCAATGCACTCAAATTTCACGCTGGCCAGCGTTTTAACCTGTTCGCCTGGGTGGTGATGCCCAATCATGTTCACGCTGTGCTGCGGCCCCGACCTGATCAGACAGTGAGCCAGATTTTGAAAAACTGGAAAGGCTACAGCGCACGCGAAGCCAATCGTTTATTGAAACGAACCGGCTCGGCGTTTTGGCAGGTCGAATCGTATGACCATCTTATTCGCGACGACGAAGACCTGCATCGCTGCTGTCAGTATACCACGATGAATCCGGTCAACGCGCGATTATGCCAAAGGCCCGAAGACTGGAAATGGAGCAGCGCCTATCGCCCAGCCACGTAACGCAGGTTTTCCAACCTGCGGGTTCTGGCGACTTTCCAGTCGCCAGTTAGTCATGAACACGGGACAGGAATGTCCCGTGAACCCGCAGACAGGAATGTCTGCGCTACATGCCTGACAACCGTCGCCCTTCAGCGTATTAAATAATCATGGCTTCGTTTCACGACCACTTCTCCACCGTCGCCAATCGCTACGCCGATTTCCGCCCGCATTATCCGGCAGCGTTGTTCGATCATCTCGCCACGTTGGCACCGCACAGTGCCACCGTCTGGGATTGCGCCTGCGGCAATGGCCAGGCCTCGCTCGACCTCGCCACGCGCTTCGCCAAAGTCATCGCCACCGATGCCAGCAAGGAACAGATCAGTTCCGCCACGCCACACGCGAACATCGAGTACCGCGTCGCGCCCGCGGAACAAAGCGGCCTGCCGGATCACTCCGTCGGCCTCGTCACCGTGGCGCAGGCGTTGCACTGGTTTAATTTCGATAAATTTTACGCGGAGGTGGATCGTGTGCTCGTGCCCGGCGGCGTCCTCGCCGTGTGGTCCTATGGCATCAACCTCGTTGAAGGCCACGATGCCAACGAACTCGTGCAGGATTTTTATGCGAACACCGTCGGCGCCTACTGGCCGCCCGAGCGCAAACTCGTCGAAGAAGGCTATCGCACCATTCCCTTTCCATTCACGGAGCTCACGCCGCCCGCGTTCCGCATGGAAGCGCATTGGACACTCGACCAATTGCTCGGCTATTTCAGCACCTGGTCGGCGACGAACCGTTACATCAAGGCCAACGGCAAAAATCCCATCGAGCCGCTCGCCCTTAGTCTGAAAAAAGTCTGGGGCGATGCGACCACGCTCCGCTCCATCATCTGGCCACTGGTCGTGCGTGTGGGACGCAAAAAATTACAGGGCTAACACGCCTTTGCTTCGCCGATGCTGGAATTCAAATCAACGATCCTTGCGGTCTCCCTCGCCCCGCTAAACGGGGAGAGGGAACAAGGGTGAGGGGTCCATCTGCTCGTCTCCGGTTTCAACCTGGGATTCCAGCTCCGCTCCATCATCTGGCCGCTGGTGGTGCGCATCGGCCGTCGGGAAACTAAATTCACTGGCTGATGATCGTCAGGGACACGATATCCTCACTGGTCGCCGACGGGTTGGAGATCTCCAGGGTTTTGGGCGCGGATCTTTCGCCCGTGTGTTTGAAGAGGAAGGTCTCCGCCCCGCTGGTCAGCGTCAGGGGATGCCCATCGTAATTGACTTCATACGAAACACCGGCGCCGTTCGCACGCACGCGCAAAGTTTTGGATTGGAGTGTCACTGCATAGCCGGCATCGGCGTTACTGCTGGTCCCCAACAGGACGGTCAGCCCATGGGCTGACGACGTGGTCGCGATGGGCGCGATGTCCAATCGCTGGGTCGCCGGCATTATTCCCCGAAGAGTCAGCCCGGCCGAATTCTGTGCCTCAGCGCACACACAACCAACCAAAAGTATCAGCAGCATCAACCCTGAAAATTTAAGTCCGCCAGCCTGTCTCTCACAGATGCCAAACAGCCTCCCGTTGCGGCCGATCAGTTTTTTGATAGGCCGTGCAAAGTGGATGGCGGTAGTCATCTCCATTATTGCTATCGGAATCCCCTCTTCCGGCTTAAGCCTCCCCTGACTGTTTGAACCTTCAGAACCGATGAACAAAAAACGCTTATCGGCAAAAACTTCCCACACTTTAGGGATATCCGATTCATGGACACTGTATTTTCTGCCTGTCAAAAGAACAAACATTTGTTATCGGCAAAATTTTCCCCCGCATTAGCCGGATTTGTCTCATTTTCAACAACGATAAACGTTGATTTTAACATACATAACGACCTTTCCGGGATGCTGCGTCCATTGCTTCCAAAACCGATCCGCAGTTGTGGCATCTCCCCTGCATAGCGTGTCCTCAGTTCGAAAAGTCCGGAAGGAAATCAATGAATGGTTTCGCCGGACACACAGGCAGCAACTCTGGGAAACATATGAAAAAATACATCGCAATCACTGCAGCACTGTTCACGCTGGGTACGGCTGGCTTTGCCCAAGCCTCCGCCACGCTCACCATCAGCGGGACGGTCGCGGCAATCAACACGATCACCATCGCTTCGCAAACAGGTTATAACTCGCTCAATATCGTGAGCGGCGAAACAGATAAACTGGTGGGCATCGCCACCGAAACCTCCAATGACGTGCTGGGTTACAAGGTCACCCTCAGCAGCGCCAATGCGGGCTCCACTGCTCAGGCGTTTCTGGCCGGTACCGGCGGCAACACGGACACCGTCAACTACAGCATCAAGTACGGCGGCACAGCGGTTACGCTCGCCTCCGGCAGCGCGATCGTCACCACGGCGGCGGCTCGCACCGCTTCCACGGGCGTCGCCAAAAACATCACGGTCACCCTCGCCGGCAGCTGGCGCGCGGCAGACACGTACAGCGACACACTCACGCTGACCATCGCCGGAAACTAAAATTAATCACCACCACTGCACAAGAAACCGCCCGGCGACGGGCGGTTTTCTTATTTACAAAGTCTGCCTTAACCAGTGAGATGCCTCTATGCACCGGACGCCGTTTGCCGCCTGGCTTGTGTTGACCAATCTGCTTCTGGGGACGTTACCCGGCCAGGCCTTCACCCTCACTCCCATTTCAGCCACGTTGACGCCCAAAGGTTTTGGCGCCGCCACGGCCTTCCGCGTTGAGAACGAATCCTCCAACCGCATCGCCTTCCAGGTCAGCATCGTCACGCGCGATATGGATGAGCACGGCCAGGAAACTTATCTGCCGGCCACCAATCTTTTCACGGTGTTCCCTCCCCAGGGCATCATCGCGCCCGGCCAGAATCAAAACCTCCGCCTGGTCTGGAAAGGTCCGGCCAATCTCACCAATGAACTGGCCTTCCGCATCATCGCCGAGGAATTGCCCGTCGCCTTTGCCCAGGAATCTAAAGAATCGCAGATCAAGCTGCTCGTCCGTTACATGGGCACGGTCTATGTGCGCCCCGCCAAAGCCAAACCCCTGCTCCAGACCGTCAGCCTGGTCAAGGCGGCCGATAATTCTTCCACCACCAATCTCTACGAACTCACCCTCCTCAACTCCGGGAATGCTCACCAGGGACTAAAAAATCCGACCCTCAAGATAACTGCGGCACCCGGCCAGGAAACTTCCCTGACCAACAGCCAGCTCAACACGGTTGAAGGCCAAAACGTGCTGGCGCATCACACGCGCCGTTTTTCTGTGGCGCTGCCGGCCGATCTCACCGCTCCGGTCTACCCCGCCCTACTTATGGTGGATGAGTAAACTGCTCATTATTTTTATTCTGGGATGCGTATTCGCAGGGATGAGAGTTCATGCGGTGGAACAGACCATTCCGTTGCCCGCCACGCTCAACGGCCAGGCCGTCGGCGACCTCAATGCCAACGTGGAAGACGACCAGTTGCGCGGATTGGACCTTTCCCCCATCCGCGGCCAATTGCAGAACCTGCTCTCGCCGGACCGCTACCAGATGCTCCCCACCAACAGCTCCGGCCTCGTTCCAATCGCCACCATTCAGTCCGTCGGCATCCAGACCCGGTTCAACTTTCAAAGCCTGACGGTCGACCTCGCCGTGCCGCCGGAATTAAAACGACCGCAAGCGGTCGACCTGGTCGGCACGCCTTCGGTCACCGGTGGCAAACTCGTCCTGCCCAGCACCTTCGCGGCGTACCTGAATATTCGCGGTGGCGTTGATTACGTGGAAACCAGCGGCATCAACCGGACGGGCTTCAGCGACCCGCAGTTCCTGCTCGAAAATGCCTTCAATTTCCGGGGGCTCGTTCTGGAAAACGAGGTCGCCATCAATCCCGCCCCCGACAAAGTTTGGGAAAAACGCGATACCCGCCTCGTTTTTGACGACCCGGAGCACCGCATCCGTTACACCGCCGGCGACCTCAACTATCCCATCGCCAGTCTCCAGGGATTTCTGCCCATGATCGGATTTTCCATCGCGCGCGAGAACAGCCTGCAGCGTTATCGCATCACCAGTCCGCTGGGCCAATCCTCTTTTTTCCTCAAGCAGGATTCCAAAGTCGAGGTCATCATCAACGGTCATACGGTACAGACCCTGCAATTGAGTGCCGGCCCGCAACAGATCCGGAATTTTCCGCTGACCGGCGGGGCCAATGACGTGGTGCTCCGCATCACCGATTCCGTCGGGCGCGTCGAATACATCAACGCCACCTTCCTTTACGATCCCGGCCTGCTCAAAGGGGGTGAATCAGAATTCAATTACGCCGCCGGATTGCCCGGCACTACTGACCCCAAAAGTCCGTTCTATCATTATGACCTTCACCCGGCCATCAGTGCCTACCACCGTTGGGGCATCAACGACCGCCTCACCGTCGGTCTCAATGTCCAGGCTACGGAGGATACCCAGCAAGGCGGCGCCGAGACCGTCTTCAGCATGTTTGCCGGCACGGTCGGTTTGGATGCCGCCTTCTCGCATGACCGTTCCCTGGGCGCCGGCAGCGCACAACAACTTCAATATCGCTACTACGCGCCGATGGAAGGGGCCTTCGCCAACGGCGTGTTCAGCCTCTCCGCCCAGCACCAGGATCCCCATTACACCACGCCCAATCCCTTCAGCGCCCAGCTGGCGCATAGCGACCTATGGAATTTTTCGGCGCGCTATTCCCAGACGTTGACGGACCATATATCTGCCGGCCTCGGCTATTCTCATCAATTGTCCGACCACAAAACCCAACGCGCGACCTACAACTTCATCGCGGGTTATCATCTCCCGCGTTTTACGGTCGATCTCAGCGTGGATCATAATGCGGCCGGCACCGGCAGCCGTGATGAGTGGGCAGCCTTCCTGACGCTCCGCATCAACCTGGATTCACACCAGGCCATCTTCTCCAGTTACGACACCAGCGCGCACTCCAGCCGCACGGAATGGCAATACACCCCGCCCAACAATTTTGAATCCGTCGGCGCCACGCTCGGCGTGCAAACCACCCCCAACCAGGAAGATATTTACGGAAACTTTGCCTATTCCGGCCGGCGCATGGAATTGACACTCAACCAGAACACACTGACCTCCGGCGAGAACGACACCAGTTTGCGCTGGGGCACCGCGCTCGTGTATGCGGACGGCCAGTTCGCGGTCTCACGGCCGGTCATCGATTCCTTCGCCATCATCAGCAGCGCCAACAGCCTGCATGAAGATGGCGGCGTGGGGGTCGAACGCCAGGGAACAATGTTTCAGGCGCAGGAGGATATTTTTGGCCACGCCGTTCTGCCGCAAGTCAGCTCGTACTATCCCTTGCATGTGGCCGTGGATCCGCGCCAGGCCTCGGCCGACTTTGACCCCGAGGAAGCCCATTTCACACTCCAGCCCACCTATCGCAGTGGCACGGTCATTCGCGTGGGCGGCTCTCCTACCCTGGACGCCACCGTTACTCTCAAATGGCCGGATGGCCAGCCCGCCGCCTTGCAGGTCTGGACCGTCACTGGCCCGGATGGCGCAACCTGCGAAATCGTCAGCGACCGCAACGGCGTCGCCTATCTGAGCCGCATTGTACCCGGCAGATATCAGGCCATGATTTCTGACTATCCCGAAACGCAATTTGCCTTCACCATTCCGGCGTCCAAACAACGACAGGTGAATCTTGGTGAAATAAAATTACCGGCCAAACCATGATTACGATCCGCAACTTCATCACCGGCGCGATTCTGTTGGCTACGCTGGCGGGCACTTCGGCCGCCACTTACACCTTGCAGCTCGGGAACATCACTTGGACCGGCAGCGCGGGGGGCTATCACTGCTTCACGGCCACCGCTTATCCGAACACCGTCAATTTCACCATCACCAAGGTCGGCAATGGCGCGGCCAGCTATGCGGTCACCGCCGGCACATCGCTCAATACCGGCACGTACACGCGCAAATTGAAATCCGGCGGCAACCTCCTGAACTACCAGCTCTTCACCACCAGCGCCATGAGCTACCAATTGAAGGCGCCCACGACCGCCACCGTCAACGAAGTCATCAGCGGTTCGCTCACTGGTGGCGGCCAGGTCCTGCCACTCAGTTTTATTTTTTATATCGCGCCCGGCCAGGTCGTGCCGCCCGGCACTTACACCGACCAGGTCACCGTCAGTGTTTATCAGGCCTACAACAGCACCGGCACTCCCTACACCAGCAAAACCATCACCATAACCGCCGTGGTCACTGCGGATGCCGCCATTTCCATCGTTCCCACCGGCAATCCTTTCAACAGCAGCAGCCCCAACCTGACGCTCAGCTTCGGCACCCTTTCCTCCGGTCTGATCCGAAGCTGCGACATCCTCATCAAACAAAACAACAATTGCACTGTGTTTTTCGGCTCCGACAACAACAGCGTCTTGAAACAAGTTCCTGCCACCGCTGATCAGATTTCTTATACCGCCTCCTCATCGGGCACCCCCATTAACCTCACCCAGCCAGGCAGCACCCCGCTCCCCTCCGGCATGTCGGTTGGTCCCGATGGCAACCGCTATCCCCTCAGCATCACTATCGGCACCGTCGGCGCCGTCGGCGCCGGCACCTACCAGGACCGCATCACCTTCACCGTCGTGGCCCAATAGCACACAGACATTTTTGGTTTTTCAATTCGCGGGACGCACGCCAACCAGGCACACATTATTGCGATGTTTGGGCACTAAGATTGAGCTTCGCCAAGATGGGCTTCAAGGCGGCGGTCCATTTCGCGTAACCGAGGGCGGTGGGATGGAGGAGGTCTTTGAATTCGGCCTTTTTGGGATCGCCGTTGGCATCGGCGTACATGGTCCAGGTGTCGCACTCGATGAGCGAGGGGTCGTTCTTCACAAGGCCGTCGATCAGTGAGTTGAGCTGCTTGATCTTTTCTTCAAGGTGCAGGTTGCGGTCGTTGCGGGGCATGACGCGGCAGACGATGATTGGCATTTTGGGGTGCGCCTTATGAAGGCCGAGCAGGATGTCGTGGATGTTCGCCGCGACTTGCGCGGGGTCGCCGCCCAATCCCAGATCATTGGTGCCGATGAGCAGAACAATGGCTTCGGGACTGAGGTCATTCACTTCCGGCAGGCGATATAGCACGCCGCGCGTCGTATCGCCGCTGATGCCGCGATTGGCGACGTGCAGGCCGGAAAAATCATTGGAGAGCGACTTCCAGAATTGCGTGATGGAATCGCCGAGGAACACCACGGCGCCTTTATCGGCGGCGGCGGCCATTTTCCAGGTGGCCTCACGTTGCGCCCAGATCTTCGGGAAATCGGTCCAGGTTTGCACCGGCCCTTTGCCCGGCAACAGCGATTGATCATCGGGATAGCGGGAAATGTCCGTTGCGCCGTTCGTGGTTTGCGCCTGTAAAAACAGCGCGCCGCGCGAGATGAGCAACCACGCAAAAATGACGAACGATAATTTCCGGTTAAGCAGCTTGGCTTTCATACGCAAGAGTTTAGAGCATTTTCATAAAAACTGTAGCCATTTGGAATGGAAAAGAAAACAGCGGTCTTTTTGGGCTTTGGCTTCGTTTCGGCTCAGTCACAGGGTTATTCAGAGCTGCGGGATGTGTTACTGCGTCACCCGATAAAACCGCTGCGGCTGGTTCGCCGGTTGTGGATCAGTGAACTGATATTGCCCCGGCGCAATTTCCGTGACGCCACCCAGCGCCGGCCAGTTGCTGAACACCAATGAGGCGTTGGTGGATGCCAGCGCGGAGAAGGCCGCCCCCATGATGTTCGTGAAGCTGAACTGGAACGATCCGTTCGGCAGCACGTGCGGATGGTTCAACGTGAACGGATCAACCTTCGCCACCTGCACCTTCACCACCTGGTTCGGCCGGCTGTCCTGTCCGAGATACGCGTAGCCGCGCACCGGATCAAGGACCGCCGAGCGGAAATACACTTCGCCAAACGGCAGCACACCATCGCTGTTCACGGTGTTGTTCGTCGAGGTCACGCCGTCGGGCGGCGGCACGTTGGTCGTTCCCTGCATGGGCGTGCGACCGATCTCAATGGGCAGATTCGTGCCGTTCATGGCTAGTTGATACAGATGTCCGGGATACGTGTTGTCATCCGCAAAATAAACGAAGCCGTTCGCCGGGTCGCAGAACGACGCGGCCAACCGTCCCTCGCCCGCATGCAAATCAATTCTCCCGACCAGCGTCGGCGGCACATCACCGTCTTCCAGCTTCACCTTGTAGACGTGGCCCGGGATATTCGTATCGCTGTCGTAAGTTCCGTAATACGCGTAACCGTGCACCGTATCAATCGAGCCACCGTCGAGAAATAAGTTTGTTCCCGTGGTATCCAGGTTCAACGCGCCGATGAGCCCCGGCGCGCCGGCCCCGGGCGTCATCTTGATTTTCACCACGCGCGGGCCGGTGGTTGTGTTTGGGATTCCGCCCATCACAAAATACGCATACCCCTTTCGCGCATCCACCGTGTGCCCCAGCGTCGTGTTCGTCTCGCCCACACCCAACGACACAAAACCCAATTCCGTGAATGTGCTCAACGCCACCTTCGCCACGCGCGCCGGGTTTCCCGATACCACGCAAAGCGCGTAGAGATTATGGTTGGCCGGATTCGGATCTGAGTCATCAACAACAATCCCCTGGGAAGAGCCAGCCGTCAGTGACAGCGAACCCAAATTCGTCATGCCGCTCGCCCCATTGCCCAGCGCGAATTTGGTCACGCCCGACCCCAAAGACTGGTACAGATAACCACCCGCCAGATCGATACTGATGGACGAGGATTGGCCCGCCAGCAGCGCCGGGCCGACCTGCACCGGCAGGTTGCCCGTGATGTCCAGCTTGACCATCCACGAGCCCATGAAATACGCGTAACCATTGGTGGGATCGATGGCCGCCGCATACATCCCTTTATCGTCCGGGGTGGTATGGCGTGGAGCAAGATTCGTGTGGCCAATGCGTTGCACTTCGCCGCCATAAGTTGAAATGGCGAAACCCAGCAAGACCAATCCGCGCGCCAACGTTGCCTTGCATCGCATCTCAAGAACCATCGTCCACCTTAAGCCCCTGTCAACTCACCTGGGTCACGATGAATGCGTCTGGTCAGCTCATTTCGCCGGGTAATCAGTGAAGTTTCCCCCAAAGCGATGGTCCGGCGGACTGGCTTTGATGGATACAAACCGTCCGTTTTGCCAAACGATGAGGTCCAGTTCGGGTTTTGAATCCCAGTCGCGTGCCGAGCTGTACTGCTTGAAATTATGGACCTTCACTCCGTTGACCGCCACGATGACGTCTCCCCGATTCAATCCCGCCTGCTCTGCCAGCAACGTTTGCTCGGCGATATAAACACCATCCGGCGGCGCGGACCGGAAGTCCGACAAGGTCACTTTTTCGACGCCCTGCGGAAACAGGGATGACAATCGTTTTTGCAGTTCCCCGTCGAACCGGCCATCGCCGGTTTTAGCCTTGTACTGCATGCAAAATCTGATCAATGGACCGGTGTCGTCGTAACGGTCTTCTTCTTTGATGTACCATTCAAAAGCCTGTTGATAGTCGCCGGTGAACTCAAAAAATTCCGCCTGCGCCTCGATTCCCCTGGCCGAGTAAACGGTCCCGGCCTCTTCCGCCAGGCTCCGCGCTTTTTCGGTTTCGCCTTTCTTCAAATAATACCGGACCAGCCAGGGCGCGTTATTGGCAACGAGGACCCGGTTCTGGCAGTTCTCCGTGCCTTTCTCAAAATACATCGCGGCCTTGTCCTCCCTGCCCAGGTTCTGGAAATAGGTGCCCAGGTTGAAATACCGCGCGGGATCAGGCGCGGACGCCCGGGCCATCAACGCTTCATAGCGGTCAGGGTCATTGGTCACGGTTTCTGCCACGTCGGCCATGGCGTACGTGGCAAACGGCAGGACCGCTTTATAAACTTCCTGGGCCTGTTCGTAAGTGGGGTGGTTGTGGTACCGGAGCCGGATCAGGTTGTAGGAAATATCCCGGTCGTACGGCGCGAGCTCATGCAGGCGATCGACGAGCGTGAGCACGTCGGGCCGGCTGACCAGGCTGGAATGATTGAACCGGGGAAGCGGGTCGTAAGCGGTTCCCGGAGGCGGATTGTGCTTGTGCCATTCAGTGATGTGCGGATTGGGATTGGGCTCATAATGCTGCGCGAAGGGCACGGTGTAACACAGATAATTCCAGCATTCCGATGGAGTCAACTGCGGCGTAGCCACCGTCTCGCGCAAACCATCATCCACCGAGCTGTGATAGGAATCCACATCCGTGCAGTTGAACCGCCGCACGAACGGATAGAGGCGCAACCCGCTAAAAGCCGAATCGCACTGGGCCGAAAACGCCTTGGCATCTTCCTCGACTCCCCATTTTTCGTTCATGAAATTAAAGTTCTGCTGGATGGCATGGCAGATCTGCCTCTGAAAAAATCCTGCCCACTCTCCCCACCCCACGACGCATGGTTTTCCATCCGGTCCAAAACAGCGGTCGGGCATCTCATTCAAACGCGCTACCAGCTCACCTTTTGGCAATTCCTTGCCGTGGGCCAATTGGAACACGGCCCCCATTTCGCCCAGCTCGGCATTCAAGGCTGACGACAACAACTCATGACCGGTCTCCACGGAATAATCCTGTTCATCGGCCAGCCGGATAAAATCCGGAGCAGCCTTCTCATCGTCCGTCAGCTTGCTCCAGCCTATGTCCACATCCACGGAACGGCTGAAAGCGCGAAACCAGGCGATGCGCCCGATTTTTGATAAATGCGGCTGGTTTTCGAGCGGCCGATAATCCCCGGTGTTGCACGCCTGCAACGCGTTTACCCAACACTCCACCGCCGGGTCGCTCTTTTCGATGACCTGCAACTTTGCCACCGCGGGCGCCTGGTCATTCATCAAGCTGGCCAACATGGCTTCGGCAATCTTTTCATTCACACCCGGCGCGTTCGTCCCGGACAGCAGCCGTGCGAATGTCAGATGCGCGGTGATGCGACAGAGCGGTGAACGGATCTCAAAGAACTCGCCGGAATGCTCCCTCAGCGTGAACGCCCCCAGCAGCGTGGCCGCCTGTTCATGAAGCGAGGCATTGCCGAAATCACCCGCCAGCCCCTGGGACAATTTCTCATTTTCCTGTTCAATCGTTTCCGCGCGGCCATCGGTCAGGGCGAGCAACATTTTCGTGTCATCGCTTGAACTGGACGAGCCGGCCTCCAGACCAACTGCCTTCGCGAGCGCGGCGGCGATATCCTGGTAGACTTCCGGCGACCAGATCGGGCCATTGACCTTGAGCGCAGGCGACAGCGAGACGTGACCAGGCAGCTCAATTCGCATCTCATAGACCGGCGCACCGAACGGGGACGCAGAACTTTCTACGGCGTGCACGGAGAAAACTTTCGCATCCGGCACTTTATGATTTTTGGCATAATAGACCTGCTCGGCCAGATCCGTGACGATGGTCTCCACGATGAATTGCTCCTCGTCCTGAAATTGTGTTTTGAAATAACCGTTGGATGATGTCGTTTGGGCACCATCGCCGGACTTTTTACAACTGGTGCCCAACAATATCAGAAGTACCCCAACCAGGTTCACCCAACGAAGGCTTTGCATGAACCGGACTGTAGGAAACCACGTGGATTTGAAAAGAAAATAGCAGCTTGTTCCAATCGCCTCTTATTGCTAATTGCTCCGCCACTTTTGGTCAAAGCCTGCCAGACGGCTCCTCCGCCCTATGACCTTTGGCCTACCCAAATCATGACTTCAGGGTCTGTTAGTCGCCCGCCTAAAAAGAGCAAACTGGACGCATTGATTGGGACAACCGCGTGGTTGCCATCCCTCAGCAAAAATAAAAACAACACGCCGCCCCGGCGGCAACGAATGAAAGAACCCTTATGAGAATAATCATCTACCCCATCCTGGGCATCGCTGCCATCAGCGTTGGAATCGCATTCTATAACAGCCAGCAGCCGATCGGGGCGGTTCCTCCTGCTGAACTTCCCAGGGAATCGCCGCCGATTGCATTGGTCGAAAACAACCCAACCTTGCAACCCGAAGCTCCGGCACCCGTGCCATCATCCGAAACAATTCCGGCGATCACCAGTGATTCCAATCCAGTGGTGGCCGCCGCCGCAGTTGAATCCACCACCACGCCGGTTGACCCTGTGTACAAGCAGGCTATGGAAAACCTGCTCTCGCCCTTATCCAGCCACGAACAGCGCCGGGCGGCTTTGAAACAATTGAACGACGCCGGCAAGCTTGACCAGGCCATCAGTGAACTCCAGCAACAGACCGCCAACAATCCCGGCAACGCCGCTTATCCCACCGCCCTGGGCCAGGCCTTGCTCGAAAAAGCCCGGTCCACGGAGGATAATTTTCCGGACAAGGCCATCTTTGCGATGCAGGCCGTGAAAAGTTTCGACGCGGCCTTGCAGATCGATCCTTCAAACTGGGAGGCGCGTTTCACTAAAACCTCCGTCATGTCACATTACCCGGCGGAATTGAACAAAGGGCAGGAGGTCATCGACCAGTTCACTCAATTGATCAACCAACAGGAAGCGCTGCCCCCCCAGCCTCAATTCGCCGCGACCTACGTGTTGTTGGGCGACCAATATCTGAAACTCGGCAAGGAAGATTATGCCCTCGCCACCTGGCAGGCCGGCGCCGCCCTGTTCCCGGGCGATTCGACCCTCCATAAACGACTGACTCAACCCGCCAGCCGATGATTCGCCTTAAACAATAAAAACCACTGGTGTCCAAGCACCGTTAAATCATACTCACAACGTCATCCCGGAATAGGACATGAACGCATCACCTCCCGCATCGTCCGCAAATATCAGGACACCCTTTCCCGTCGATCATTATCGGGGCATTTACCTGTTCACCAACCTGATGATTCTTCTGGGGCTGGTGCTGATGCTGTACCTGCACCAGGGGCATGATTCGGCCATGCATGGCCGGGCCGATGTTGTCCTCGCCGTCCTGGTAGTAGTACAAGGCCTGCTCTATCTGTTTTTCTTCGCCCTTCCCACGGCCACCCGCTGGCCGGCCTGGCCATGGTTGCAGAACCTTCACGGAGGATTTGTTGGTTCCGAATCATCCCGGCGCTGGTGGTGGGTGTACATCGTAGCCAGCGTGGCGATCGTGCTCGCGGAATCCCGCATTGAACGCTCCTTCCAGTGGTTCCTCTTTCCGTACCTCTGCCAGATCTTTGCCCGGCCATTGCGCATCTCGGTGCCCGCCATCCTGGTGCTCGCGATCGCCTTTCTCCTGAACATGATCGGGTGGAACCAGCCCGCCAAATGGGATTTGGGCGACTGGTTTTCCGAGGCGTTCGGCACGGTGGCCTGGGTCTTTCTCGCGTTCTTCATCGCCCGGATGGTCGTGACCAGCACCCAACGCGGACGGCTCATCCTTGAACTGCAGGCGGCCAAACGCGAACTCGAACTGGCCCGCGAGCGTGAACTCGAATTCGCCGCGCTCCGCGAACGCGAACGACTGGCGCGCGACCTGCACGACACGCTCGGCCATTCGCTGGTCACCCTCACCGTGCAACTGGAGGCCGCGCACCGCCTGCTGGCGACCGATCCGGCCCGCACCGCAACGCTGCTGACCGGCATGCAGGATCTCACCCGCTCCAGCATGGAAGAACTGCGCCGGTCACTGGCCAACCTGCGGACCTCCGGCCTGGGCGACCATCCCCTCACCGGTTCGCTGCGAACCTTATGTGACGCAGCCGCCCGGCGATCCGGCGCCACCATCGATTGCCAGGTCGCCACCGGGGCGGACGCGTTGCCGCCACGCGTTGCGGAAGTCTTATGGCGCGTCGCGCAGGAAGGATTGACGAACATCGAAAAGCACGCCCATGCTCATCGCGTAGAAATGAATCTGTCCCTCCCGCTCAACGCCGTTGTCCTTCGCTTGGCAGATGATGGTGCCGGCCTCCGGCCCGGGGCTGCCGATAAGCCCGGCCACTACGGCCTGCGCGGTTTGCGCGAGCGCGTCGAAGGCCTCGGCGGCACCTTCACCATTGCCCCGGCGGAAACCAATGGGACCCTCATCCAAGCCCGCATTCCTCTCATTGCCTGATGACACCCATCCGCATCCTGCTCGCCGAAGACCAGACGCTCATGCGCCAGGGACTGAAGACCATCCTCGAGCTCGAGGGCGGTTTTGAAGTGGCCGGTGAAGCGGAGGACGGCAAGGCGGCGGTGAAACTCGCGCTTCAGTTGCGGCCCGACATCATCCTCATGGATGTCCAGATACCTCAACTCAACGGTGTGGAAGCCACCGCCACCATTTGCCGCGCGTGGCCCGAAGCCCGGATCATCATCCTCACCACCTTTGACCGTGACGACTATGTATTCCAAGGAGTGCGCGCCGGGGCGGTGGGTTACCTGCTCAAGGATTTGCCGGCCTCGAAGCTCCTCGAAACCATCCGGCGCGTGCATGACGGCGAAGTTTTCATCCAGCCGGAGATCGCCTCGCGCACGTTGCGCGCCGCACTGCATTCCTCCAGCGACCTGGTCGAACCGCTGTCCGAGCGCGAGCGCGAAGTGCTCGTGATGCTGGCCCAGGGCATTCCCAACAAGGAGATTGCCGACAAGTTGCACCTGGCTGAAGGGACAGTCAAAAATCACGTCTCCAACGTCCTCGGCAAGTTGCAGGCCCAAAACCGCACCGAAGCAGCCGACATCGCCCGCCGCCGTGGTCTGATCTGAACAGGTTCAATTCACCTTCAACTGCGCGAAGATCGGGTTCAAAGCCGCCACCCATTTGGCATAACCGATAGCATTGGGATGAAGCAGGTCAGGAAATTCCGCCCGACTGCAATCGCCGTTTGCATCGGCATAAATGCTCCACGTATCGCAGATCGTGATCCGCTTGTCGCTCTTCGCGATTTCATCCAGCAACGAATTCAGTTTCATGATTTTTCCTTCCGCATGCAGATTGCGGTCGGCCCGGGGCATCACATGGCAGAGGATGATGGGCATCCGGCGGTTCGATTTCCTCAACGCCTGCAGGATATGCCGGATATTGTCCGCCACGTCAGCCGGGTCGGCCCCCAATCCGATGTCATTCGTCCCGATGAGCAACACCACCGCCTCGGGGCTCAGGTCGATCACGTCGTCATCCAGGCGGAACCATACGCCACCGGTTGTGTCACCACTGATGCCGCGATTGGCCACGTGCAGCTTCGAGAAATCATTCGAGAGCGACCGCCAACCCTGCGTGATGGAGTCTCCGAGAAACACCACCGCGCCTTTATCGGCGGCTTTGGTCTGCTGCCATTCCGCATGGCGCTGCGCCCAGACTTTCTTGAAACCATCCCAGGATTGGTACGGTCCTTTGCCGGGCAGGCCGGCGGCATTCGTGGGATAGCTGGAAACATCGACGGCTGGTTTTGATCCGCCCTTCTCAGTTTGGGCAGTGGCACAGCCCGCCAGTAACAAGGCGCATACGAGCCCACACGACGCCAGGAACTTTCGATTCAGGAAAATGGATTTCATGGGCGAAGTTTATTCACCTTCATAAAACTTTCCAGCGTGATTTCGTCATCCGGAATTGGCTGCTCCTCATTCCACTTCCAGCCGTATCGCATCATACAACACCGCGCCGATTCTGCCCGGCAATGCACTCGGCGTCTGAGCGACCGGCTTGGCGCCCTGGATGGCGAGTGTTAGCTCGTTCATCCCCGCGTGTATCCAGCCCGCATCGAATGTGACCTCGTACACGTGATATTGGCTGTCCATTCCCCCGCTGCGATAGGGCGCCCCGCCGGTCTTGGGCATCGCCACTGTCCCCGCTGTATGTCCATTCACGGTCACTTCAACTTTCCGTGCTGATGATGCGCTCACCCCAATCGTCAGTGTCGCATAGCCGGACAGCGACCGCGGTTCATCGAATCGTATCGTCCATTGCGGATTTTTATTATACCAGCCCCACTGTGCAAAATTCCAATCGTTGCTCTCTTTGCTATGCCCGATTGTGAAGGTCACATCCTCGGGAAAATCATTCGTGTACCGGAGGAAATTATCGAAGTGCCGCACATCATTGCCGCCCTTGAACTCGCTCGTTGAACGGTCGGCGATGCCGACTTGCCAAAGCGTCTTGCCATGACTCACCGGCGTCCACGTGAGCGCACCCAGGTCCATCGGGTCGCTGTTGAAAACGATGAGGTGGTCTTTGCGATAATCGTAGAATTGATTCCCTCCGCTGACAATGAGCGTGTACCGCCCCGGGCGCACATTGGGGATAGTGAACGCCCCCGAATTATCTGTCTTCGTCCAAAACATGTAGCCGCCCGCGCTCAGGCACCAATCGTTTGTCCCCGGAGGCGCCAACACCACCCAGGCTCCGCGCGGGCTGCTGCCATCGGGAAAATGGATGCGCCCCGAAACCGTCGCGCGTTTCAGGGGATAATCCGGATGCGAGACGAAGGTATAGGGCCACGCAGCTTCTTCTACCTTCGCGCGCGCCTTGGCGTCTGCCCACATCGCCGGAACCGACGCGCCCTGGTTGCAATAAACGAACACCGGGCCGAAACATTCGCTCCACGTTTCATTGGCTTTCAAGTCGATGGCGCTTGCGCCAAAATGCATTCCTTGAAACATCCATAGCAAAATATTCCCTTTGGTATCGCCATTGCCCCGCAATCCCTTGTGCACCGTCAATTCCTGGTGCAACGGCCCGCCATTGATATATTCGCGCCCCGGCAAGATCATCCACAGGCCGACACCATTCCCCGCCATGCCGTACACCAGGTCATCCGCGATAAAGGCGCAGTAATCGTATTTTGTATAGATTCCGCCCTCCGCATAACGGTCGGTCGCGTCCTGGATGGTTTCCAGGATCTGCCCGATCGGGAATCGTTTCATCCGCTGGTCATCCACCACGTAATGGGTGAAAAGATTAGTCCCTGACATGCCGCCCAGAACCGTGCGCGCCTGCACCAATGACACCGCGCCCATGCCGGGGCCATGCCGGAAAACGGCGTAGGTATAAAATCCCGGGTCGCCGCGCCTCAATATCCAATGCTGTTCCGTGCGAAACGCAAATTCCGGAGTCGCTTCAGCCACGGCAGCCACCTCCGCCATGCCCGGCTCCTCACGTATCACGGTCAACCGGGTGGTGGGTTGGCGGAACGGCCGCACCAGCGGAGCGGCCTTGGGCGATTCTTCGTCGTAATCCTTCTCGCGATTCGCATCCAGGTGCATGCCATCGCTGACTTCCACTTCATGGCCACCCACAAAATAATGGATGGCATCGACTCCCTTGCTTTTCTTCCCGAGCGAGACGCGCACCAGGCCGTTCTGCAGCTCGATCGCCTCCGTCGTCTGTTGCACTGACACCGGCGTCGCCGCGTCTGGAGAAATCCCGGCCTTGCAGAACAACGGGCCGAACATGGCCGCCGCCAGAAATACGAAAACAAAAATCTTTTGCGGCCGGGAGTCACGACACGGACGAGCAGGAATGAGAAAGGGCATTGAAGATGTTTTAGAACGTTCCTGCTCCTCCGCAAAGAAAAATGAGGTTTTCCCTCACCCTAACTCTCTCCCATCGGATGGGAGAGGGCCGGGGGAGAGGGAAAAACCGCCGTCACTTCTTCTGCGCATCGAACAGGAATTTGATCTCCGCCGCCGACAGCGCGCGGTTAAAGACCATCGGTTCATCCATCGACCCGTCGAACGACGAACCCACTTCATTGTACGCCGGATTCGGGTCCACGAGGTTGATGCCGATCGTCAGGTCATAATCGTTTTTGGGCACCACTCCGCTCCAATGCGACAGATGTTTCTGCGCCACACCGTCCACGTACACAATTTGCACTAAACCATCATAGGTCACCGCCAGTTGATGCCATTGGCCGTCCGTGACCGGCCGGTCGCTGCGAGCGGTTCCTTTGTTGTTGTTAAGCTGCATGCCTATCTCCAGAACCGCTTCGCCTTGTTCCCTGTTGCCGGTCGTATGGCCGCCACCGATGCTGAGCGCGAAGCCATTCGTCCAGCTTTTATCGAACACCCGCCGCCACGTATCACCCGTATCGGAGGTTTTGATCCAGGCCGAAAGTGTGATTTGCGTCGGGCACAACGAATCATTGTTGGGCACACGGATGTATTGATTCGGCGGCGCGAATTTATAAACACCACCGCGTTCGGCGTCCTGCGTCCATTGCGCGCCGACCACCTGGCCATCATTTCCCATCCCACTATGGTCGGTCACCGAAAACGCTTCGGCGTGATCAAATTGATAATCCAAGACCAACCCCTGGCGAACGCTCGCCGCGGTTACCGTTGTCTCCGGTTCCCCGGCCTTGGCCTTGAGGAACGGGAGCGAGATGGCGGCGAGGATGGCCGCTGATAATACTGCATAGGTGCTTTTTTTCATAAAAAGTGTGTGGATAAAAGTGGAGACCGATTCGAATATCCCAACGCCCGCGGCGCTATACAGGGAAGCGGTGGTGATCGTGGGCGCCAGCCCGATCGGCGCGGCCTGGACCGCATTCGCCGCAATGGCTGAACCCACCAGCACGGCGGAAGTGATCACCCCCCGCCGTTGAAAAAAGGAGCGCAACTTTTCAATCGCCCGGCTCACCCGCTTTTGGGCCGTGTCTTCGCTCAAGGTGAGCGCCGTGCCGACTTCGCGCCAACTCCGGCCTTCAAAGAAACGCAACACCACCGCATTTTGGTCTGCTGCACTCAACGTTTTCATCGCATCATCGAGATGCGGCAGGATGGATTCCCACGCGGCGGTGGAGTCGGGGTCGGATTGGTTCATAGCACTGGTTTCATGCTGGCGGCGCGTGCGGTCCTTGCGCACCGCATTAATGGACTGAGAGCGGGTGACCCGATACAGCCACCCCGGCAGGGAATTCCCTGAACGTATCGTGGCCGCCTTCCGGGCCAGCAATATGAAGACCGATTGCGCGACATCCCGGGCCAGGGCCGTATCCTGCACGATGCGCACGGCCGTGGAGTAGACGAGGTTGAGGTGCCGCGTCACCAGTTCGGAAAACGCCTTTTCCGAATCCTTTTCCAAATATTCCCGCAGCAGTTCGTGGTCATCCATACGTGCTCTTTCCCTATAGTCACGCCCCAACACTCAAATCCGACAAGAAACATTTTTAACTAACTAAATGAAAGCGTTCAGTCTTTTGATGGTATAGCCGTTATGCCAGCACACACGCGGGCGCGAAGGGCGGAAAATGATTTAAACCGGGAATCGAAAGCTGATGCTTATTGTACCACCCGATAAAACCGCTGCGGCTGGTCCATTGTGTCCCTGAGGATGACCGGCTGGTTTCCCGGCGATGGCAGGTTCGTCAGGTCATTCCACGTCGGGTCGGCGAGGTCCGGTTTCCACTGCACGCGATACGTCCGATTGGTCAGGCCATTCCAGGAAAAGGCGTAGACACCATTCGTGACGGCCAGTGAATTCAACGTCACCACATTCGTCCCCATGATGGTATTCAACAGGTCCGCCAGCCGATGACCGCCCTGGGCCATGCGCAGGATCGTGGTATTGGTGACTGAGTTGAGATAACTGGCTGAAGGCGCGGCACCCTGGGTGATACCGACGTAAGCAACAGTTTGGGCCAGCGACCAGCCCTCGCGCGCCCAAATCATCGGGTCCTGCACAATGTTCAGGTTCGTCGTGTAATCGTAGGGATAGCTGGATTCGACCAAGGCAACTTTATTGGACAATGTTTTGGCGGCGGTCGTGCTCAACGGACGACCGACCGAATCCGTGAGAAAACCGCCTCCTTCATCCCATAAGGCATGCAGCTCGCTACCGAAACCCTTGACCGCAAAATCATTTCCGCCCGCATCTCCCGTGGGGTTGGCAGCACTGACCGCCGTGGAAGCATGCAAGGGCTGTTGTACGTCACCCACGAAATGGATCAGATACCGCAGGCAGACGGCCTGCGTGCTTTGGCTGGCCACCGGATTTTGGAGCGTGGCCACGCACATATTGATCGCCCGCACCACATCAAACGACGCCGCCGTCACCCCATTCGTTGGCGTGCCATCCAGGCTGAAGGGAATATCGATGTAGTGCCAGATGCCGGTGCCCAGCGAACTCTTGAAATCATCCGCCCAACCGGCCGCGGTCACAAAAGTGCTCGACATGGTGCTGGTGAAACCTGGCAACGATACGCCGATCAATGCATCGCATCGCGTCTTCACATCCGGTTGCAGATGATCATAAGCGATCTGGGCCACCACCATATGCCCCTCGGCATTCCAGGCGCGGGCGGAGGGGATCAGAGATAGAAAAACCGCAACAACTCCGGAGAAAAACTTCATGTACGTCAGGTTGGTCGCAAAACAACTATACCCAGTATTTCACCGACTGGGCCGTTGTCAATCGCACAACCATTCCGTAACCTCCGGGCAGCTCCGGTCGTCTCAATAGCGGCGGCATGAGCCGCCAAACCAAACAATCATTGCAATCTAAATATATTAAAATGAAGAAGTTACTACTCGCTCTCTGTGCGGTCGCCGCCCTCACCACGGCGGTCAGCGCTGATAATACCGCCACTAACGCCGTTCCCAAAAAAGCTGAAATGACCGCCGATCAAAAGGCCCTCATGAAGGAAATGCTCGCCAAATACGACACCAATAAGGATGGCAAGCTCAGCAAGGACGAACGCGCCGCCATGAGCGCCGAAGACAAAGCCAAGATGGAAAAAGCCGGCCTCGTTAAGCCCAAGAAGACTGCTCCGGCTGCCTCCACCAACTAAGATTTAGGCAGCAAGCCTTCAACTCCATCGCTGGAAACGGCGATGGAGTTTTTCTTTGTCACCGCTGGTTTTTTCGATGTTCGCCAAAAAATTATCGATTTACGCTTTCGCAGTTCCTTGTGCGAATATCACCTGCGTGAAACGGATCAACTTTCGCCGCATGCTTATCATCTGCCTGTCCATCTATGTTCTGTTGTGCATCGGCTGCGCGTCGTTTCAGCGCCGGCTCATCTATTTCCCACCGGTCTTAACTCCCGCACAAGTGGATGAAAATGCGCGGCTGGAAAACCTTGAACGCTGGACAAATTCTTCCGGCCAGCCGATCGGGATGAAACGTTTATCGCCCAAACAACCTGCAGACGGACAAGTCATGGTTGTTTACGGCAACGGCAGTTGCGCGACCGGCAGCGCCCGGTTCGCCAACCAGATCCAATCGGTGGCTGCGTTCGACGTGTTCATCCTGGAATATCCCGGTTATGCGGACCGCCCGGGAAAGCCCAGCCAGAAAAACTTTTTCAAGGCCGCCGACGAAGCATTCAAATCTCTCCCGGCCGGCAAGCCGACTTATCTATTGGGAGAATCATTGGGCACCGGGGTAGCGGCTTTTCTGGCCGGGACCTATTCCAACCGGGTGGCCGGCGTGGTTCTGTTCGCACCCTACAACCGATTGACCGATGTAGGACAATACCACGCGCCTGTTCTTCCAGTACGATTGATCCTGGTCGACCGATATCCCTCGCAGGATTTTCTCCGCACTTATCACGGCCCGGTCGGAATGCTGGTCGCTGGAGCTGATAACGTAGTTCCCCAGAAATTTGGCCATCGCCTCTACGATGCGTACGATGGTCCAAAACACATTTGGGAATTTCCAGCCGACAACCACTGGTCGGTCACCGAACGCTCGCCCGATTTCTGGAAAGAAGTGCTCGATTTTTGGAATGCCCACCCGCAGTAGATTTCCATGTTCATCCCCCTATTTTCGATTCATCATTCTTCACGCTGCATGGACACATCCCGTACATGAAACGGATCAACTTTAAGCGCATCGTGGCGCTCGGCGTTATCGCTTACGTCATGGTTTGCTGCTACTTCGCACTTTTTCAGCGCCAGATGATTTACTTCCCACATGAAAGCAACGCTGAGGCGGTGGATGCGGCAGCACGGTCACACCAACTCGAAAGATGGAAAGGCCCTTCCGGCCAGTCCATCGGCATGAAACGTCTATCCACCAACCAGCCATCCGCCGGGCAGGTCATGATCGTCTATGGCAATGGCAGCACCGCCATCGGCTGCGCGCGCTATGCCGACCAGATCCAGCCGGTCGCCGCATTCGATGTTTATATCCTCGAATATCCCGGCTACGCCGATCGCGCCGGCACACCCAGCGAGAAGAATTTTTTCCAGGCCGCTGATGAAGGGTTCAAATCGCTCCCGACCAACAAGCCAACCTATCTTATGGGAGAATCATTAGGCACCGGTGTCGCGGCGCATCTGGCGGGCACTTTTTCCAACCGGGTTTCCGGTGTTGTGTTGTTCGCGCCTTACAACAGCCTGACCGCTGTCGCGCAATACCACGAGCCGTTCCTTCCCGTGTGGCTGATGTTGCTCGACCGGTATCCGTCACAGGATTATCTCCGCTCTTATCATGGTCCCGTGGGCATACTGGTCGCCGGCAAAGACCTGACCGTCCCGGAAAAATTCGGCCGCCGCCTGTACGACCGTTACCCTGGGCCAAAGCAGCTTTGGGAATTCCCGGAAGACAATCACGGCTCCGTGATGAACCGCTCTCCCGATTTCTGGAAAGAAGTCATCGCCTTCTGGAACGCCAACCCGCGTTGAATTCTTCTTTGGACGTGCGACGACCCGTTTTCCGATGCCTGATTCGTCCGGAAACACGCAATTCCTTTGATGGAAGGGGATTAGCCCATTTGCGATTTTGTGTCATTACTCAGGACCCGTTTATGGCGCTGGCGAACCAGAGTTCTTAGTTAACTGAATGAACGTGGCCCGGTACTGAACGTTTTCTGTTCGGGGGTTGCGCCGGATGGCCGCTAAAGGGAAACGAAAGTTTCCCTGCGGCTAGAAGCAGATGGGTGACTGAACGGATCGCCTGCGGGCGGGTCCGAAATCAGCGAAGAAGAAAAGACGGGTTTGAATCAATGGCTTTAAAGCTGTGCGCCGTGCGCATGGCAGACCAGAAGAAAGAAAACACGGGCCGCAGACGTTTTATCGATTGACCGGTTGAGATACTAATGGGTGACCCCATTTAAAGAATCTTTAAGAAGGTAATTCTCAATCGGAGAGCATATTCGCTTCAATTTTGGAAGCTTTTCCACAAATAAGACCTATTTCGTATTTTATGTGTCCCATTGCGCCGGTGGCAGGCCAGCTGTACTCCAAGTATAAAACCGCATTCGAATTCGATGCGTATTTCTGGACAAAACTTAGGCTAACATCATGACTCCACTCGTTCGTTCGGTTACTATCTCCAAGAAAAGCAATCTCAATAAAGAGCGGCGGACCAATCATCCCATAAACGCGCTCTACAGAATCGCCTAAAGATATTTTGCTGAACCTGGTTTTATCAAAGCCGGTTGAATAAACTGTTCTGAAAGCGCGCGAGCTTTCGTAAAATGCCACTCCAAGGATAGCTATACATATAGCTATACAAATCAAGAGCCAGCCACGCCTGTTTTTATTAATTAGTAACATATTCCCAACCAAAAACGGGTCCTGAATATTGACACAAATTCATTTTTTCAGGTGATAGCCCGGTTGGTCACGTGGGTCCATGTCGCCATCTTTAGCCGGTCGGCAATCCATTGCAAGGTCATCGTGTCATCACGAAAAACGCCCTCGCGCCAGTAGCTCCGTTCTCACGAAATGGATTTGTTAAAATTAAATCTTGACAAAGTTTGTATTTTGACTATATTGAGCGCTGAACTTTGAATAAGTTCAGGGAAAACGCGGTTTTCGAGAGAAAAACGCCAAGGGATGCTCTTTGACAATTGAATGACGGTACTGGAGCGATTGGTGAGCAGGGACACCTCTCGCTTCGGCGGATTTGGAATCGGAATTCAGGTTGATTAAGGTGAATTCAGGCAGATTAAAGAGAGATATTTTTTTATTCAGGATATGCGCAGGCTCGCAGAAACCCAAGGGCCGGCCAAATTGTGATTATTTATCTGATATTCGATTTATATTTTTTGAGCCGGATAAAACTCAAATAACAGAAAGAACAGAAAGAACTAAAATAACACCTCGATAAAAACCGCGGCAAAGAATTCTAAAAAATGGCCCACGAGGTGGCATCAAACGGCTTAAAATGCCGTCGGTTACTGCAACTTCCCCTGCATCTGCATCACCGTGCTGTGCAACGATGCGAGCGTGGCGCCCGTGTGTTGATCGCGCGTATCGCCGAAGGTGAAGGTCGCCGCCGCGTCAAAGCCATTCAGCATCAGGCAATACGTGCTATTGGCCATCACCCCCAGCAATTCGCCCTGCTTGCTCAACACGAGGTCGCCGCGCGTGGGATTGAAATGCCCGAACAATCCACGGATGACACTGCGATCCAGTTTCACGTAGCCGGGCGTCGTACTGTCTATCTCAAATTTGCATTCGCCGTAATAATCCTCCCGGGTGCCCACCAGCACGGCATCCTGGAATTTGTAAGGATCAGCCGATGTTTTATAGACCCGGCCACCCAATTTCCGCGCATCGGCCGCGCTCACCGGCATGAACGTGACACGCGGATCATCCCGGTCAAAGGACAACGACTGCACATCCACCTGCGTGCCGCTGCGGTTCAACGTACCGGTCAGCTTGTCCCAATCGACGCCCGGCGACCACAGGTCCAACGGCGTGTCTTCCACGTGCGACAACGCAAAAATATTTTTCCCATCGCTGACCAGGACCGTCTGGGCCTGGCGCTCTTTCGTAGACGTGCCGCCAAAAATCGGGCTCATCACACCCGGGCGCGATGCCACGAGCGTGGCCTCCACGCGGTTACTTACGAAATCACTGTAGATGGTATTGGCGGCCATCGGACGGTAATCGCGGATCTCCGCTGCGAGCTTGCTGGAATTCGTGGCCAGGGCCTGTACTCCCGCCGCCAGTTGCATTTTTTCCGCGCGCTCCGCCTTCACCTGGTCCAGCGCCATCGCGGCCTGCGCCGCGGCGCTCTGACGCTGCACTTCCGCCAGTTGCAATTGATTCGCCAGCTTCTCACGTTCCGCCGAGGCAACCCGGTTGCTCTCATCCATCTGTTGCTGCAACTTTTCCGCCGCCGCCTTCTGCTGTTGCAACTCCGCTTCCAGCGCCGAGAGCCGTTCGCTCGAGGTCGTGGAACTGGTCTGCAACTGGCTGTTCAAATTTTCGATGTTCGTCTGCGCGGAAGTGTATTGCTGTTGCAGGTTCGCCCGCGCCTGCTCGCTTGCCTGCTGCGCCTCGCGCGTGCGGGCCAGTTCACCCGTCAATAGATCGCGCCGCTTTTGTTCTTCAGTGAGGGCGGTCTTCATGGCCGCTGCCAGGTCGCGTCCGGATGACGGCTGGTTCGTCGCCACGATTTGCGCCGTCATCGGCTTCGTGCGGCCTTCCTCGGCGACGTTGTTGATGTCCACGGTGGAAAACACCAGCAGACTCACCAGCAAAAAGTCGCAGATGACTATGAGGATGCTCCGGTTCATAGGGGCGCGGCAAAAGTATGCGTCGGGGCCACCGGTTCAGCCGGTGCGGGCGAGTATTCCGACTCCATCAACAGGGTACGGCGCGCGGGTCGCAGGTGCAGCACCTTGAAGAGCACGACAAACAGGATGCCGAAGGACGTGGACGAATACGCCGCCATCAGGCTCGGCTGCTTGAAGACGCCCAGCGACACCAGCACCAATGAAATGATCGTGCCGAGGAAGCCGAGATAGAGTCCCGCGTCAAACAGATGGTCCTCGTTCTCGAGCAGCTTGAGCTTCATGCGCGCGGGCACACCCTGCCGGCGGATCTCCGCCAGCTTCACGAGCGAGGCCGTGTACAGCAGCGCTTGCAGGACAAAAAACAACAACATCGTCAATAGAGTTACCTGGTTCATAAATCCTCCTATGCTCACTGGCGTTCCTGCGGGACCCGCACTGCCCAATCCGGGCAGATGCAGGCGAAAGGGCGTTATTCCCTTTTGGCCTTCCTGAACGAGAAACGGCTCGCTCACGATCAGCACAACCAGCAGAAATCCCATTGCAAACAAAGCTTCGCGCGCAACATGAAATCCGCGCACCTGCAGCGGCTTTTCCAGCTCCCGCGCCGGACGACCCGCAAAATGAAGCGCCATCGCCAGCAGAAAACCACCCGCCAGATATAAAAGCCACTTCACCGTCAGCGCGAATTGCGGATTCCGCAAGCAGAAATTCAAACCCACCGCGTATGGCAGGTTGGACACGTCCAACCGCTGCTTCCGTTCAACCAATTCGCGCACCCCACCCGCGCCATAGCCTGACGCCGTCTGCAAATCTTTCATGCCTGACTCGCTGAATGTACCGAGATATTGAGCCACGGCATCCGGCTTCTCCGAAAGGTCCACTGCCGCGTATAACGTCGGCACGTCCACTTCCTTCCGGACTTCATCAGTCAGCACCCGCAACGTCTCCGGCGTTTCGATGTGTCCCACAAACGTCGCCAGTTGCGCGTACGTCATCCGCTGCCCCAGCGACATGAAGTCCAGCATCGTCAGTTCGAGCGCCTCGGAATTGCCGCTGCGGTTCGCGTCCGTAGCCTGCGCATTGATCGAGCTGTTCAATCGCGCGGTCAACTTGCCTTCGTCCAACAAAGCTCCTTCGATACACAGCGCCGCATCGAATGCCTGGCCCGCCGCCGATTGTGATGCGGAAAAGACCGCGGTATTCGTCAACGTGCGACAACGCAGCAATTCCTGCACGGCCGGATTCTGCGATGCCGCCAGTCGCGCCAGCGTTTGTTCCCGGTTTCCGGACAGAATGATGAGGTCTGTAAAATCCTGAGCTGGCGCCGCGACGGCATTCGTATCATCCGCGACCGGAAATTGTTCGACTGAGGCCTTGCGTGTGTTTTGGCCGGCCAACGCGAGCAGGCGCGCATCCACTGCCCGCAAATGCACTGGCATCAGCAGGCCGGCGAGTACCGCAGCCAGACCAAGCACGGCACATATAAACACCCAGGCCCAACGATTCATGTTATACCCTCCCTGTTAACAGCAAAACCTCAGCCAAAGTTGCGGTAAAAGCAACCGGCATTTTCCCCGAAGGAATTTCATTACCCCTAATAGCCTGGTGCTGAACACTTAAAGAATCAAGCGGCCGTGGCTGCCCCTGTCTCAATCTTTGGTCAATTGTTGCCAAAATATGCGTAGTCTGTCCTGCCGGATTGTTGCATTTTGTAACACCCATGCTTGACCAACTGGCCGCGCCCGTTCCACATCTCGCGATCAATTCCGGCGACAATGCCTGGCTGCTCGTCAGCACCGCGCTTGTCCTTATGATGACCGCGCCGGGTCTCATCCTCTTTTACGGCGGGCTCGTCCGCAGCAAAAACGTCCTGGCCACCATGATGCACAGCCTCATCCTGATGGCGCTCGTCTCCCTGCTCTGGATGGTTTTCGGCTACAGTATGAGCTTCGCGCCCGGCAACGCTTTCATCGGCAATCCGCTCACACACCTTTTCCTGCGTGGCGTGGGTGCCGACCCCAATCCCGATTACGCAGCCACGGTGCCGCAACAATCCTTCATGCTGTTCCAGATGATGTTTGCCATCATCACGCCTGCGCTCATCAGCGGCGCGATTGCCGAACGCATCAAGTTCAAAGCTTACCTCTGGTTCGTCGTCGCGTGGGTGACTATCGTTTATTTCCCCCTCTGCCACATGGTCTGGGGCAAGGGTGGCTTCTTTAACTGGGCGCTGGGCGGAAAGGTTCCCGTCCTCGATTTCGCGGGTGGAACGGTTGTGCACATCAGTTCCGGGGTATCCGCCCTCGTGTGCGCCATCGTGCTGGGCAAACGCGCCGGGTATCCACACGAACCCATGATGCCGCACAACGTCGTGCTCAGTCTCATCGGCACCGGGCTACTGTGGGTGGGTTGGTTCGGTTTCAATGCGGGCAGCGCCTTGAATGCCGGTGCGCTCGCCACCAGCGCCTTTTCGGCAACCCATTTTTCCGCCGCCGCCGCCGCTTTGAGCTGGGTGACCATGGAACGCCTCGACCGGGGCCGATGCAGCGTGCTGGGGGCTGCTTCCGGGATGGTCGCCGGCCTTGCCACCATCACACCCGCCTCCGGATTTGTCTCCATTCCAGCCGCCGTTTGCATCGGGATGGCTGGTGGCTGCTTCTGTTATCTCGCCGTCACGCGCTTGAAAGCGAAATTCCGCTATGACGATTCGCTCGATGTCTTTGGCGTCCATGCCGTGGGCAGCATCACCGGCATGCTTTTGCTGGGTGTGCTCGCGAATTCACAGGTCAACGCCGCCATCGCCACGACGTTCATGGTCAACGGCAGCGCGGTATCGCTCGCCGGCAGTGGCAAACAATTCGCCAATCAACTTTACGGAGTCCTGTTCACCGCCGCTTACGCGGGCATCGCTTCCATCGTCATCCTGAAGGTCATCAAAGCCACCATCGGGCTGCGCGTGGAAGCCGAGGAAGAAGACGCCGGGCTCGACCTTTCCCAACACGGTGAACGTGCCTACACAGAATAACGGAGAAAACGCATGAAAAAAATCGAAGCCATCATCAAACCGTTCAAGTTGAACGACGTCAAAGAAGCGCTCAACGCTATCGGCATCCAGGGCATGACAGTGGCTGAAGTGAAAGGGTTCGGCCGCCAGAAAGGGCACACGGAAATCTATCGCGGCAGCGAATACACCGTGGATTTCCTGCCCAAGATCAAGATCGAGGCCGTCCTGCCGGATGCGCTCGTGATGCCCGCCGTGCAGGCCATCATCAAAGCCGCCAAGACCGGCAAGATCGGCGACGGCAAGGTATTCGTCTCCAACGTCGAGGACGCCTTCCGCATCCGCACCGAAGAACGCGGCGACACGGCGGTTTAATGCACGTCGAGGTTGGCTCTTTGCCGAAACCCGATTATCGTCGGGCCACTTATGAAGATCGCTCTAATCATCATAGCTTGCCTGGTTGGAATTTCGCTTATCGTATTACTGATACGAAGCCGAATTGCCACCACGTATTCGGTGGCCGCGAACGAAATTCCGGAAGTTATCAACCAGCTCCAACGGTCGCTAGGATATGGGCATTTTGCTGTGCTGATGTTCGTTCCCCCCGGCTCTACGGACGGTGAGTCCGTCAATTTACAATATTCGACCGAAAATGGGATTGTCGGCATGGATTGGGTTCTTATCGGTCCGCGCAATATTGCGGATAAAGCCAAAGTCATTGAACTGGCTACAAAACTTGGATATCGGCTCGACGAGTGTGATATGAATAACGTTCGCTACTTGCGATTGACCGGCAGTGGCATTTCCGACCTTGGAATAAAAATCATTAAGGAAATCTACAAAATTGATCCGAACACCAAACTTGGAATGATCACTGAAGGATTCGAATGGGAGCCGCACGTGAGATAACCGTATATTTTTTGTTTCGCCCCTCTCTTTTCGCTTAAAAAATTTCTTTGAAGCTTGCTTAACCGCGTGACTTTGATGGAATGGATTCGCGGTTGTTCAAAGGCCCGAGCGGTCGGCTTGACGCGGTTGATTTTGAAATTTAGCTTGATGACGAATGAGTGCGGCATTGGAAACGATTGAACGCGAAGCACTGGCCCTGCCGGCGGCGGAACGCGCGCGGCTCGTGGATGCGCTTTGGGAAAGTCTGGGTGATACTACCTGCTCCCTTTTGAGCAAGGAATGGGAAGCGGAAATCGAACGGCGCCGCCAGGAGGTTGCCTCCGGAAGGGTGAAGCCGGTTGCCGGAGAAGAAGTTTCACGCAAAGCGCGGGAGTTGGCCCGGAAACGTTCCTAAGGTGATCGGTTACGAATATCACCCCGCGGCTGAGTTGGAGTATCACGAAGCCATCAAGTATTACGCAAAGATCCACGGCGAGCTGGCGCTGAGGTTCGTGGAAGAAGTGGAAGCAGCGGTGCAACGGGCGCGGGAATTTCCGGAAGTCTATGGGCGGATCGGTATTGGCCTTCGCCACGTGGTCACCCGCCGGTTTCCGTTCCTCATCGTTTACGAAGTCAGGCCGGACCGGATTTTTATTTGGGCGGTGGCGCACGGCAGCCGGGCACCGGGGTATTGGCGTGAACGGTTAAGTTAATTTTTGTGAATCAATTTTATCCAAAACATTATTGCGGGGTCTTCGGCATTTATGGGCATCCCAATGCCGCCGAACTCACTTACTACGGCCTGTACGCACTCCAACATCGCGGGCAGGAAAGCGCCGGCCTCGTCACCAGCGACGGCAAACAGTTCCGCATCCACAAGGGAATGGGCCTTGTTTCGCAGATCTTCAACGGCGAAGTGCTGCACGGTCTCGTCGGCAGCATGGCCATCGGCCACACGCGATATTCCACGACCGGTTCTTCTCATCTGCGCAATGCCCAGCCGCTCACCGTGGATTGCGCACGCGGCCAGATCGCCATCGCCCACAATGGCAACCTGACCAACGCCGCCCAGTTGCGCGCCGAACTCGAAGCCAAGGGCTCCATTTTCCAGACCACTGTTGATAGTGAAATCATCCTGCACCTGATGGCGCAACCCACCATGAACGGCGTGGAGAACACGCTCGTGCAGACGCTGCGCCGCATCGAAGGCGCCTACTCGCTCGTCATCATGACGGAGAAGGACCTCATCGGCGTGCGCGACCCGTTCGGCTTCCGTCCCCTGTGCATCGGCAAACTCGGCGATGGCTGGGTGCTGGCCAGCGAAACCTGCGCGCTCGATCTCATCCACGCCAAATTCGTCCGCGACGTGGAGCCCGGCGAGATCGTCGTCATCAACGAAAAGGGCCTGACCAGTTTGCAGGCATTTCCGGAACAGGAACGCCGCGCCTTCTGCATTTTCGAGTACGTCTATTTTGCGCGACCCGACAGCACCATGGCCGGCCGCAACGTGTACAAGACCCGCGTGGAAATGGGCCGCGAACTCGCCCGCGAAAATCCCATCCAGGCCGACGTCGTGGTGCCGGTGCCGGACAGCGGCAACTGTGCCGCGCTGGGTTATTCGCTCGAATCCGATATCCCGTTCGAGATGGCCTTCGTGCGGAATCATTATGTCGGGCGCAGTTTTCTCCAGCCTTCGCAACTCATCCGCGATTTCGATGTGCGCGTGAAGTTGAACCTCATCGGCGACCTGGTGAAGGACAAGCGCGTCATCATCGTGGATGATTCCATCGTGCGCGGCACCACGTGCAAGGCGCGTGTGAAAACGCTCAAGGAAGCCGGCGCCAAGGAAGTGCACGTGATGGTCAGTTGCCCGCCGCACATGCATCCGTGCGTCTACGGCATCGATTTTCCCGACCGCAGCAAATTGATGGCGGCGAATTATTCCCTTGAGGAGATCCGCAAATACCTCAACGCCGACTCGCTCTACTATCTCTCACAGGAAGGCATGGTACGCGCGACCGGCCTGGAGAAAAAATCCTTCTGCATGGCCTGTTACGATGGGAATTATCCCGTCCCCTTCGACCCCGGCACGCACAAGCACATCATCGAACGCCGTAATGGCAACGCCATGGGCCTTACTGAAGCGCTCGCCAAAGAACGTGACCAGATCCGGTTGTTGTAATTCAATCAACTAATTCGAATGAAAGTCGTCAGTTTCGCCGCCATCGTGAAGGCGCTCAATGCGGCGAATGTTCGTTACCTCGTTGCGGGTGGCCTCGCGGTGAACGCATATGGTTATTCGCGTTTCACGAATGACGTGGATATTGTCGTTCGCCTGACTAAAAAGGATATTTTTGCGGCGTTCTCGGCCCTTAAAAGAATCGGCTATCAACCCAGAGCCCCGATAACTGTCGAGGAATTTGCAAACCCCAAGACCCGAAAAGAGCTCATCAAAGAAAAGAACATGCTCGTTCTTCAGATGTGGAGCGATAAACATCCGGAAACTCCACTGGATATTTTTGTCCAAGAGCCTTTCGTCTTCGCCACAGAATATAAATCAGCATTACTTGACCGGCTTGATAAAGAACCAGTGCGGTTCATCTCCCTGAAAACATTGATCCGGTTGAAGAGAAAAGCGGGGCGGGACCAGGATAAAATTGACGTTGCAAATCTGGTCGAAATCCGAAAAATCAAAGCAAGATGAAGCGTTCTCCGAAAACGCCCGATCTCTGGGCATCTGGAACCTGGGATGGTGCACGACGCGAACAATTATACCGGTGGAGCCTTTTGCCTTTGCGTGAAAAAATGCAGGCTGTGGAAGATATGGGCAAACTGGCTCGCCACTTTGCAAATTCGCGCCGACGTCGAAATCTGCCTTACTTCGACCCTGTCACCGGAAAACTCGTTATCGGCAAGCGTGCTAAAAAAGGCTTGATCGTTTAAGGGCGTTGTCGTTTTCAATCGAGATTTTAGCGGTTGAATTCGTATCGGTCTTGGGCTGATTATCTCCCGCATGCCAGCCCCAACCTCTTCGATTAAAATCGAAAAGAACACGGCAGTTAATGTTCTGCTTTGGATTGCCGTTCCTCTCATGCTGGCATTGCCCTTCGGCTTGTTTGTGAACGAGTTTGACAGTGCGCAACGCCAGCATCAGATAGTCCAGACTTATGTTCCAGTGGAGGCCACGGTGCTGACGAATGGCGTGGAGGTTATCCATGGCTCCAAAGGGGCTGTCCATTACGTGCCTCAGGTGACTTATCAATACGAAGTGGATGGGAAAACCTACGAATCGCACCAGGTCACGCCCGTGTACCATTCCAGTGGCGAAGAATGGGCGAACTCCATCGTCGCCCAATTCCCAGTCGGCCAGATTTGCAAGGCCTACCATGACCCAAAGGACCCGGCCAAGGCCATCCTCGTCCGGGTGCATTATTTTGACCCCTACTTTTCCATGCTGGAAATGGCATTCTGCCTCACCTGCGGGAGCTTTTTATTGCTCAACGTGGCGGCCCAACGGAAACGCGCGCCGAAGCACATGGACAACGGGTGGTATGCCGTCGCCCCGTCCTTCGGCGAACGTGCGCGGTTGCGCGTCGCCCAGATCTGCACGCTGGTCTGGTATGGTTTGGGCGCGGTACCAGCCTTGCATTATTTTCTGCTGCTTCCCACGCCGCACAATCCGCGCTCGGTGCATTTCTTTGAAGGTTACGCCCTGTTGGGTTTGATTCCGCTTGGGCTCCTGGTCCGTTACTGGTGGATGAACCAGACTCTCGACGAAGCGACGTTGTTGCTCAATCAGCCGGTCGCCTTCCTGGGCAAGCCGCTCAAATTCACCATCTCACAACCCAGCCGCCGTCAATTGTCCCTGAAGAGCGTTGAGTTGAGATTCGTCTGCATCGGCCTGACGCGGAAGGGGCGTTCGTCCGAGAAGACCGTACTGTACGAATCAACGCCCGTGGAATCGAAGAACATGAGCCTGCAGCAGGGTGAGCCGCTTCATCTGGCCGGAGAATTGACGCCCGGTGCGGACCAAAAACCGACCGGGCGCGATGACTCCGGAAAATTCAACCTCATCTATTGGGAGATGCAGTTGGATTGTGAAGTGGCCCACGCGCCGGATTACCACGTGATTTTCCCCATCGAAGTCCAGGCGACGGCCAGGGAAGAGACGGAAAACCGCATCTATGACAAACAAACTGCGGCGATTGTGCAGAAGATTGATCCGACCGATGCCGGGCGCATCCTGACGAGGTTCCATGTCGTTGCGGCGAATCTTATCGGTTTTGCCCTGATGATACCGTTCGTGTGCGGGGGCGGCTTGATGGCCGCCGTTTTTCCAACGGTCTTTCCTGACGGCAAGATGAAGCCTCTGTGGAACCTGCCCAAAGACCAGGCGCAACATGTATTTATCGCCGGTGCGGTGTTGATGGTCGTGTTCGCTGCGTACTGTTTGATTTTCCCCTCGCTCTTGCCCAGCTTCTACATACGCCGTATTTCCGAGAAGAACATCGGACGCCGTCGCGATGCCATCGTCAAACCGGGCTCGGATGCCGCGTGGGTGGACATCATTCCACGCGAGAATTGGGACCGCATGATGTTCGAAAACGCTTCTGATATCGGATTTGTGGTGGTTGATACGCAACGAAAAGAAATCCGTTTCGAGGGAGACAAAGAGCGTTACCGCATCCCCGCCAGGGCCATCCAATCCTGCGAATTGGTCAAGTCCTGTCTTGCCAAAAATGCATCCCGGAAAGCGATTGGCTCGTGGATCGTTTTGGTGCGTGCTTATGACGGGCAGAAAATTTGGGAAGCCCCCTTTGCGCCCCGTTTTGTCAGCGGTCGGAGCAATGATAAACGAAAATTGGTGGTCGCGCAGTCGTTACAGAAGCAAATCCAGGACATAATGCCGGTTCCGCGTGGTGTATAGTGAACACTTTCCACTTGAGCCCGCTTCCCAAACGCGCTATTCACCGGGTATAACTTCAGGGCGTTGAAACAGGATTAGGGCGTCAGTCACTTGGGTTAATCTATGAATATACGCGATATTGTTGGGCAATATTCCGCGTCCCGGACAGGGTGCATTCCGCTGGTGGCCAGCGAGAATTCCGTGTCGGCAGCCGTGCGGGCCCTGTGCGCTTCCCCGATCAGCGAGCGTTACTGTGTCGGTCCGGCGGCGCCCTGGCGATATCCCGGGGAGAAATTTCTGGAAGATATTGTTTCCCGAACCAACGCCTTGGCCGCCAAAATTTTTGGCGGCAAAACGGCCACGACCGCGCCGTTGTCCGGCAGTCAATGTGTGGCGGCCATCGTACTGGGATTCTGCAAACCGGGCGAGGTGGTGATGGGTCTGTGCCCTTCGGACGGCGGACATTGGGCGCTGCGCGGCCTGGCGGATCGAATGCAGTGCCACTTTGAACCGCTGCCGCTGTCCGCGCGGTCGAAGTTGGATGCCGGCAAACTGGCGCAAGCCATCAAAGCGCGACGACCACGACTGGTCATGGTTGACCCCAGCCATTCCATGGAAGCCATTGCGCCGGAGATCATCCGGTCCGTGCTGCCGGCAGGTATTCCCCTGTTCTATGACGTCTCTCATTTTCTGGGCCTGGTTCCCCACCGATATCTGACCAATCCGTTTGGCCGTGGAGTGACCGTGTTGCATGGCAGCACACATAAATCCTTCTTTGGCCCGCAAAAAGGTCTGATTGTTTTTGGCCCTGATGCGGATGCGGAAATGATTGGCGGCATCTCAATCGCCGCTGAAAAAATCCTTTCCTCGAACACACATCTGCACCATGTGGCGGCGCTGGGGCAGGCTTTGGAGGAGTATGAAGCCTTTGGCGCGGATTACGCCGCCACCGTGATACATAACGCGCAACTATTCGCGCAGACGTTGCAAAACAACGGCCTGACCGTGCTGAGCGCGCAACACGCCTTTACCGAAAGCCACCAGGTTTTCGTCAAATTGGGTGCGAACGCTGAACAGGTTTGGAATGGCCTGACGGCATCCGGCATCTACACGAACCTGATCCGTCTGCCGCGGGAGGATTCCCCCGGCCTCAGGTGTGGGATAGCGGAAGTCACGCGATTGGGTTACCGCGACCGGGAAATCGAGGAAGTAGCCTCGCTCGTCGCCGATTTCATCAAAGGCTCGCGGAATTCCGGGATCGTAAAAAAATCCGTGGAGGAGCTTTCTCTGCGGCCGCGGCCGATGAAATTTTGTTTTGCGGATGACTCCCAGCTTCGAGTCGCAAAGACCGTCCTGAACAAATCCGCTTGAGCCCGCCTCCTAAACGCGCTATCCACCGCGCATGAATTCCGCGGAAGCGTTCGTGGCGTTGAATATGATCGAGCACGTCGGCCCCGTGCGCGTGCGCCAGTTACTCGAACATTTCGGCGACGCCCCCGCCATTCTGAGCGCGTCGCGCTCGCAACTGCTGCAAGTGCGCGGCATCGGGCAGGAAACGGCGGAGGCCATCGCCGGCTGGGAAAAATCCGTGGACCTCGCGGGCGAAATGAAACGCGTCGCGGATTTCGGCTGCCACATCGTCACCCAGCCGGATGAAAGTTATCCGCCCTCGCTCCGGGAAATCTACGACCCGCCTATTGTGCTTTACGTGAAAGGTGAATTGTCCGCCAAGGATAGAAATGCCGTGGCGATGGTTGGTTCGCGGCAGACGACGCATTACGGCATCGAGACGGCGCGCAAGCTCGCGTATCAACTCGCCTACGTCGGCGTCACCGTCGTGAGCGGCGGCGCGCGCGGCATTGATACCGCCGCGCATCAGGGCGCGCTTGCCGCCAAAGGCCGCACGGTTGCCGTTCTGGGCACCGGCATCAACGTGATTTTCCCGCCGGAGAACAAAGACCTCTTTGACCGCATCGCCACCAACGGCGCAGTCATCACGCAATTTCCGTTCAACCGCAATGGTGACCGCCAATCCTTCGCCATCCGCAACCGCATCGTCGCCGGCATGACGCTCGGGACCATCGTGGTGGAAGCGGATATGAACAGCGGCGCGCTCATCACCTCGAATTTCGCGACTGAATATGGCCGACAGGTCTTTGCCGTGCCGGGCCGCATCGATTCGCCACGCAGCAAAGGCTGTCACGACCTCATCAAGAAAGGCGCCAAACTTTGCGAAGGTGCGGAGGATGTGTTGAGCGAGTTTGAATATCTGTTTCCCACCAGCAATCGCCCCGCATCCGCAGGCGACACCGGCGTGCTGCCCGCGCTCGAATTAAGCGACACCGAGAAAAAGGTCTATGACGCGCTCGATAACGAGGAACGCAGCATCGATGAAGTCATCCGCGCCAGCGGCCTGGCCAGTTCGACCGTGAGCGTGGCGCTGCTCAGCCTGGAGATGAAACGTGTGGTGAAACAGTTGCCGGGAAAACTTTTCGTGCGAAATAGCTGACGGATTGAATGTGATAAAAAAATACTTACTGGCATTGCCCTGGATTCCTTTTTGCATCGCCCTGCTCTTGGCGAGGCAAGCAGTCGCCAGCGAGGATTTTGTCATTGATGGATTGGATGGTGATGTCACTACCAATGAATACACGGCGTTTCTCATCAAGCTGCGGGAACTGCCGCCTCCGCCGTCCAACAATATCGGCAACCTCATGGTGGATGAACGCGATGGTGCGCGGCTCCACGGGATGCAGACGTTTTATGCGTTCACGCATGACCGCGAGGTTTTGGATAAAGCCATCGAATGGTCGGACGCCTTTCTTCATGCGCGGAATGACCCGACCAACGGCCGCCTCATGTGGACCGGCCAGCGGGAGCTTTGTTGGCCGAACAAAGCCACCAACGACACCGAGCAGGTTTTGTATACCGGCACGGAAAATGGAGATGTCATCGAGCACATCGTCAACACGGCGCGGTTGATTTTGGAAAATCCGGCCACCTGGAATGAAACCGCACCGCCGGATGCTTTTGGGTTCGGCGCCACCTATTTGGAACGCGCCAAAACTTATGTCCGTGAATGCCAGCGCAGCGCGGAAACCACGATTGTTCCGTGGTATGTCCAGCAAACCAAAGACGGTCTTCGGCTCATTCATCCGGATTCGAAAGTTTATTATCAATACTGCGAGTCCAGTGGGCCCGTTCCGTGGAACCAGCAGCAATCCATCGTCGGTGGTCTGCTGCGCCTCGCCCAATGCCATCGCCTGCTGAACGACGGCAATACCAACATCGCCTATTATGAAAAAATCACCGCGGACGCGGCCGCCTGGTTCTTTGGCAGCGCCCTCCCGGTGAGCGCCCACAACCGGGTTTGCTACCAGTGGACTTACATGGCGCCGCGCGACCCGGCCACCTGGCCAGAGGTCATCACCGAATCGGACTATGACATGTTCATCTTCCGCGCCTATCAGGCGAACCTCGGGCCGACGCGGCAACAGATGCAACGGCTCATCAACACGGGGCGTTTCATCATGTATCTCGGCACGAACCGGTTCGCCGGCAAGGTCGACGGCACGAGCACGGCGGAGCGTCATGAAAGAGAATTTCTAAATTTCGAATGGATTGAAATGTCCGTGCTGGACCGGGAGTTTTACCAGTTGGTGGCGAGTTCCGTTCTCACCAGCCACGAATATTGGAACAACCTGGCCGTGGAAGCGGCGGTGCTTTCGGCCAAACATTATTGGGCCACCGCGCCCGCGAGCGCAACGGTCGAAGTGGTGGAGGACGCGAAAGGCGTCCCGCCGTTGAATTCATTACCATCGCATTCGCCGTCGCATTCATCGTCACATTCCCCATGGAAAACGTCCGCGGCCGCGCTCATCGGGTGGTCCTGGTGTTTTTCGGAACTGGCCCTGACGCTGTTCAAGCGGTCCAAATCCAATGCGACCTCCAAAGACCGCCATTCGCTCAGCCTGATCTGGCTGGTGAACCTGGCGGCAGTCGCGCTCGGCATTTTCGCGGCGTATCGGCTGCACAACTGCCGCATCCCGTATTCGGAACTCACGCTGCGGGTGGCCGTCGTGTTATTTAGTGTCGGCCTCACGCTGCGATGGTGGGCCATCATCCATCTAGGACGTTTCTTCACGACGAATGTGGCTATCGCGAAAGACCACCACGTGGTCGATACCGGCCCGTACCGTTTCATCCGGCATCCGAGCTATACCGGCAGCCTCATGGCCGTGTTCGGCTTTGCACTCAGCTTTCATAATTGGGCCACTTTTCTCATCATTCTGATTCCTTGTTATGCCGTCACGCTATGGCGGATCCACGTAGAAGAACAGGCCCTCACCGAAGGCCTGGGGCAGCCTTACAAGGATTACATGGCCCGCACCAAACGCCTCATCCCGTTTGTTTATTAAACAGGCTGGAGCCTTTTCAAAAACTCCGTAGCCGCAGACGTAAGTCTGCGCTGACTGGTTTTTGCGAATCTGACCAAAAAGCATTGCGCCGACTGACGTCGGCGGCTACCCAGCAGTCTCATTAACACCCTGCTTTAGCTGGGTGTTAGTCGAACCCCGATGCCTTCAACCGCTATAGCGGTTTTCGGGCGACCCCTCAACAGGTTACATGGCCAAAACTTGTTGATGCAGACCGGCTCGCGGTATGCCTAAGATTGGGCGAAATAATCCCGTTGTCCCAAATCCATGACGCCATGAAAACGTTCGCTTTCACCCTCATCATCCTGGGATTCCTCCGATGCGCTTCGGGTGAGATCACCAATGGCGTGCCGCAACAATGGATCGATCCGGACACGGGACACCGCGTCGTGCGCGTTTCGCCGGAGCCGGACAGCGCCAGCCTTTACTTCCACCAGAACACGTACACGCCGGAAGGCGATAAGATGATTTTTGATGCGCCGTCCGGCATCGCGGCGGTGGACTTGAGTACGCTGGGCACCGGTTCGCCGAAGGTGGAAATCGTGGTGTCCAATGTCTCGCCCATCGCGATGGCGTGGAAGACGCGCGATGTTTATTACCGCCGCGCCGGAGTCATTTACGCCGCCAACGTGGACACGCATGCAGTACGTGAAATCTGCAAGGGCCGTATGCTGGCCATCAATTGTGATGAAACGTTCGCGGTGTACACCATCACGGTGTCGAATCCGCCTCCGGGAATCGTGAAACCGCCGTTTCGCAAAATTCCGCCGCAACGTGAACGGATGTTTCCCGGCCGCACGAACCTGACCGTGCAAGAGGCGACCTCCGCGCAAAAGGAAGACCGGTTGTCGCGCCGGCTGGAAAATCCCACGTGCATGGCGTTCGTTTTTACAAACCTCAAGACTGGTGAGGTCACCACCAACGGTTACCAATACGCGTGGTTGAATCATCTCCAGTTCTCGCCGACCGACCCGAACCTGTTGCTCTATTGCCACGAAGGTACTTGGCACGAGAACGATCGCATCTGGACCATCCGCACCGACGGCACGCAACAACGCCTGATGCACAAACGAACGATGGATATGGAAATCGCCGGTCATGAATGGTGGAGTCACGATGGCAAAACCATCTGGTTTGATTTGCAAACACCGCGCAGCAAGGAATTCTGGATCGCGGGCGTCAATCTCAAGACGGGCAAGGAGACACGCTACAAATTGCAGCGTGATTGGTGGTCGGTGCATTACAACGTCTCGCGTGATAACAAATTGTTCGCCGGTGACGGTGGCGATCCCGGACAGGTGGCGTTCGCCAAAGACGGCATGTGGATCAATCTTTTCCGGCCCGGCTGGTTCGGGAAGGTGCATCGCGAAAAACTGGTGAACATCAAAAAACAGGATTATTACGGCAGCGACGGCGAGCCGAATGTGAGCATCACGCCGGACAAAAAGTGGGTCGTCTTCCGCGCGAACATGTTCGGGCTGACCCAGGTGTTTGCCGCGGAGATCGCCAAAGCGCCCGGGAAGAAATGAACGGGGCAAATTTTCAAAATGCAGTCGGGGTCGGGCGTCGAAGGACGAGGACGGGGAGAAGTCAGCGCCGACTGACGTCGGCGACTACGAAGAGGAAAAGTGCTTCGTGCGCACTCAGCAGGGGAATTTCGGCGGTCATAGACCGCCGCTACAATTAACGAAAATATGAAGAAGGCCATACTCACTATTGCGTTGATGTACGGCGCCGCGTTCTTTGCGGCGGCGCAGCCGAAGGAATATGTGGCGGCGGAAGCGGGCAATCCGGCGTTGATGAAGCCGAATTATTCCGTGCCGTACGGGCCGACGACGGTGGCGGCTATCACGGAAGTGTTGGACCGCATCCATGCCTATCTCGAGGCCCATACGCCGACGCGCGTCATTGATCGCGTGACCGGCGCAGAGATCACGGAGTTCAGCGTGGTGAACACCAACGCCATCGTCGAGCGCGGCCATTTTCCCATCATCTCTTACGAATGGGGCGTGACGTATTCCGGCATGTTGCTGGCTTACGAAAATACCGGCGACCCGCGCTTCAAGGATTACGTCGCGCAACGGCTGCGATTCATCGTGGAGAAGACGCCCTATTTCCGGAAGCTGGACGACGCCGGCGTGCGCGGCTTGAGCAATTCGTTTCGCGCTGTGCTCCATCCGGGCGCGCTGGATGACGCCGGTTCCATGTGCGCCGCGATGATCAAGGCGCAACAAATGAAGCTCATTGATGCACGCCCGCTCATCGATAACTTTGCCGATTATATCACCACGAAACAATTTCGCCTCGCCGATGGCACGCTCGCGCGCAAGCGGCCGATGGCTGAATCCATCTGGCTCGACGACCTGTTCATGAGCGTGCCGGCGCTGGCACAGATGGGCAAACTCACTGGCGACAAAAAGTATTACGATGACGCGGTGAAACAGATAACGCAATTCTCCGCGCGCATGTTCAACCAGAGTTCCGGCCTATATATGCATGGCTGGATCGAGGGCATGAACGACCATCCGGAATTTCATTGGGCGCGCGCGAACGGCTGGGCGCTGCTCGCCGCCACGGAATTGCTGGATGTGCTGCCGGAGGATCATCCCGGTCGCGCAAAGGTGATGGCGTTGTTGCGCGCACATATCCGCGGGCTGCAAGCCGTGCAGGCCGAGAATGGATTGTGGCACCAACTCCTCGACCGGAACGATTCGTATCTGGAGACCTCGGCGTCGGCCATCTACACGTACTGCATCGCGCACGCCATCAATCGCGGGTGGATCGATGCGCTCGCGTACGGCCCCACGGTGCAACTGGCGTGGAACGGCATCGCCACCAAAGTGAATGCCGAGGGACAAGTGGAAGGCACGTGCGTGGGCACCGGCATGGGATTTGACCCGGCGTATTACTATCACCGTCCGCAGAGCGTCCGCGCCGCGCACGGCTACGGCCCGATGCTATTGGCCGGTGCGGAGATGATCATCCTTACCAAATCCGAACGCGGCGTCATCAACGACGGCGCAATGCAATTCGGCAATCAACCGGCGAACACGGAGGCGGCGAAGTGACCCGTTTACGGGCCTTTCCATGATAAAAAAGCGCAGGCAAATCACCTTGTTAATCTGGAAAACGCAGACGATACTTTCATTGCAAACAATATGCCCGGTGAACTCATAGCACTTGAGTTTTCGCTCAATGACGTAATCGACAACCGCCCGCTGACTCCGGCCACGGTTGATTTGCCGACTCTTCGCGGCTTTTTGGAAGAGGTCGAAAGACTCATCAAGGGTGATGTAAAAGATGCGAGCCTCGGTGATTCGCGTGTTCGTATTGAAGAGGGGTCGGTTAAGTTGATTGCCTTGGTGGCTCAGCTTTTGGCCGCTGATGTGCGTGGCGACTTGGCAAAGCTAGACGAGACTGGGGATTTAGATGCCATTCAGCCTCGCCGGGCCGAAGTGATTGAACAATGGCAATCCCGGACGCGGCGCTTCCCCAGTCGCGCCTATTCAATTCAAGCCGATTTCACCCGTCGCCCCTTGCGGATTGCTAATACGACCCAGTTTCAACATGGCAGTGAAAATGCCTGGGTGACCGTAGAAAAATATTTGTCTGGAAAAGTGGTCAATGCTGGCGGGAAACAGGACCCAAACGTGCATCTGGTTTTGGCAGATTCCGGTGCAAGCGTTCGCATAAGCGCCACGGAACAGCAGCTTGGCGGCGAAAAGGAAAATCAGCTTTACAAAGATGTGACGCTTCGAGTTCAGGCTGAGCAACATATCCGGACAAAGGCTTTGCGGGATGTCCGTCTGATTCAATTCCTCGCCAATGCCAACGAAGCGGACGAGCGAGCATTAGCGAATCTCTGGCAAAAGGGCCGCGAAGCATGGCGTGATGTTACATCGGCGGCGGGTTGGGTGGACACGTTGAGGGGAAACAAGTGACGTTATGCTTCAAGTCTCGCTGGACACCAGTTTTTTGATCACGTTCGCGGACCCGGATCGGCCTAATCACGCTGTGGCGTTGGAGTATTTCCGCCATTGTCTTACGCAACGCATTCCGATGTGGCTTTCTGCGGTAGCTGCTGGGGAGTTTGAAGTGAAACAGCCGGTCAGTGATCTTCCTCTTCAGAACTTTCGCATCCAGCCCTATAACCTCCCCCACGCCGTTAGGGCGGCGGCGTTGTTGCGAGCTATTCGGGAAGATAGCACTTCGTCGGAGGAAGACCGTCGGCCGATTATCATCAATGACCTGAAAATTTTGGCACAGGCGGAAGAAGATAATATTCCCGTCATTCTGACCGAAGACCGCAACACATTGTCGCGGCTTGCCGAACGTTTACGCCAGCGTGGACAGTTCAATGTTCGTGTATTGTTACTTACCGAAGGTTTTACACCCGGTCGCCTTGCTGCCCCAGCACAGGACGAGCTTCGGCTACCGCCGACAACTGGACCCTCTTAAACGAGACGATTCTTATAATCACCTAGTTTCCTGATTGAGGCAGTAAAACAGACCCATTGGAAGTCCTCAATGACAGCGAGATGCAATTAGGCCATCAACCGACCAATACGGAATCGGCGAAATGAATATGCTTAGGCGCGTTTTCAAAGCGCGTGGCTATAGAATAACAGCAGCGTAATTCAGGGGTTGTTTAGCGGAATTAAAAAATGCTGGTCATGGTCAGATTCTAAAATGGCATGGGCATATCTTTGCGATGCCAAATCGTCCTGAATTTCTGCCGAAAGATTCGGCATAGTATGGACTCTATATTTAATTTTTTCCGCTCCTGAATCATCGCCTTGAATCGTGCGCGCCAAGTTGCGTTCTCAATGCTAATTTCCTCGAATTCCCCTTCGGGAATCGTCTTTAAAATAATCAAGTTTTTCATTCCCGATATTGTATTGTACCCCGAAGACAAAACAATGGGGTCAATGCCGTGCTTGACCGCTTGTATCGACGTGTCAATATTCCGTTCATGGAACCCGCCAATCCCACCTGCGCTTCCTCAACAAAAAAGGTTTGGCTTCTTTTCGCCTTCACTGTAATGGGGATGCTTTTCTTCGCAGGATTATATTTTTTCCACCCGCAAAAAACCGTAACAGTTCAGGTTGTCACTGAGATTACTACAAACATCATTACCTGTAACGTCACAAACGTGGTTACTCATGAGGTGGAAAAAATTGTGACCGTCCCCGCTAGAATCCCCGATGAATATATCAACGCTCGCAATATTCTTGGAAAGATTACCAATGCAACGTGGGTGAACGAAGGGGGCGTATTATTTAACATGAAGGATGTTCGTGTTGCCTATAATTTGAAGCAATCCATCAAAGAAGTGGTGAGCGAAGACACCGTGAAAGCAAAGTTTGAACTGGCTCTGCGTAGAAACAATGTGCCCATCAATCAAAATTCTCCGAACATTGTCCTGCTTTCCGTAGGCTGTATCCCAACCGAAAACCATGCTATACTTTGTTGGGGCATTTCTGGAACTGTTTATGAACAGCAAGTGATACTTCGAGGTGGTGAATTCCACGAAAGCCTCGTCCAAATTTGGGGGTCCGGACAGGAAAAATATGGAATCGTCGGTGTAAACAATGCCAGTGATGCGATATTAAAAGAGGTTGAGAATCAGGCGGAACTTTTCGCAAATGATTATTTGTCAGCCAACCCTAAATAACATTGTGAAGGTTAAAGCTTCTCTCGAAACCATTCAGCGATTGATTGAACTCCTTGAAACTTATGATGCTTCCACAGAGCAATTTTTGGATGGTATTCCAACGCCAGAAAAATATGCAATTTTGTGCATGGCTTTGGTGGTTAAAGGAACATACGAGGATTTTGAAATCGCCTACGATGAAATGACGCACAAGGTGTCAGCACAGCAACTGACTAAGCACATGATTGATTTCAAAGACCTCCGTTGGCACTTACAAGATGCCCTGCGTCTCAAATGGAGTTATTTCGAGGTCATGTGGACGAACGGTGAAGATGAGGACGAGGAAGAAAATTAAATCATCTCGCCATCTGAACAGACGGAAACTTTGCCACCCTAAAGCCCGTAAACGGGCGGTTCTTATGATTAGCTAGTTTCCTAGTGTAAACGGGTCCTAGTATTGTAGTATTTGCCTATTGTAAATGGGTCTTAGTTTCCTGGTTGAGACATTAAAACAGATCCGCTTGCGGCTTCATCAATGATTTGCAGGAACTCCTCGACGGGCAGATTGCGAAGAAGTTAAGGTAGGGTTCATGGCTTTTTCCCCAAGGCTGCTTTCGTTGTTGCGCGACCCGATGGGACCCGAACCGCTGGAGATGGAGGGCGACGCCCTGGTGAACAGGGCAAGCCAACGGAGTTATCCCATCAAGGATGCCATCCCCATCCTGCTCAACGAAACTGACCTTGGCCCGCAGAACATCAAAATCAAAAAGATGTATCAATGGATGGCGGCGGGTTTCGACATCGCCAACGGGATCGGGAATTTCCTGTATTTAGGCGCCATCTCCAAAATGCGCCGGCAACTGGCCGCCGGGCTGGGGCTGAAACCGGGCGACCGGGTTTTATACACGTCCATCGGCACCGGCCTGGACCTGCCTTTTTTGGCGGAGCGGGTTCCGCTCGAGGCGATTGAACTCGTGGGTTTGGACCTCTCGCTGGAGATGTTGCGGAAATGTCAGCGCAAACTGCGCGCCTTCGAAAAGACTTCACTGCTGGTGCAGGCCAATGCCGAGCGGCTGCCGTTTGCCGATGGCGTTTTCGACGTGGTTTTGCACGTGGGCGGCATCAACCAGTTTGACCGGCCCGCCGTGGCCGTGCAGGAAATGATACGCGTGGCCAAACCGGGCGTGCGCATCGTGATCGCGGATGAAACCAAGGGCACCGTAAAGTCGCAGTATCAAAAACTTCCCTTCACCCGTTCAATCTACAAAGATATGCCAACGGATTTTGACCCGCGCGATTGGATCCCGGCGGGCATCGGCGAGGTGGTCTATCAGGAGGTCGCGAAAGGAAGAATGTATTTTCTGACGTTCAAGACACCGCTGCAATGACGCCGCCCGCTTACCGGCAATGCCGGGCGTAAGGTGCGGAGTGTCAGGTGTCAGGAGGGGAAGCGATGCGGCGCAGTCAGAACATAGGTAACACATCAGGTTCAATACATGGGTAACACTATGTTGGTTAGAGGTTACACATTCACTTCAGGGCTGACCAGCTTCCAGCGGGCGGCTAGGCGCCCGATGGAAGCTCTCGGTCGCCGGATCGATCCAACCCAGCAACAATCGCCCAAACCATACTTCCACTGTTCCATTGGCCACCGGC
>Ga0265338_10000283_pt1 | contig 91383 bp, 86 predicted proteins | sample 42126metaG_FD_193579 | JGI IMG/M metagenome (GOLD analysis project Ga0265338, IMG submission 193579) | Rhizosphere microbial communities from Carex aquatilis grown in University of Washington, Seatle, WA, United States - 4-21-26 metaG | ecosystem: Host-associated > Plants > Roots > Rhizosphere...
CACCCGTCACCCGTCACCCGTCACCCGTCACCCGTCACCCGTCACCCGTCACCCGTCACCCGTCACCCGTCACCCGTCACCCGTCACCCGTCACCCGTCACTCATCACATTTACCACGTTTGCCAGGTGGAGCGAGGCTACCCACGAGCCGCCCTCCTGTCGTGAACCCGGAACTCGAAACCAGAAACTCGAAACTTTCCCCCGCCGCCGTGCGCCGTCTGCGCGGCAAATACCAACACCTGCCTTTGATGGAAACCCTCCAGCAGATCAAGCGTGAAGAGAAAGCCCGCTCAGAATAAAAAACGGCCGTAGCGGCGTGTCGGCAGACCGCCGCCTTTCAACCCATCCCTGCCATCTGACAAGAAGCTCAACGCCTTAGTCCTATCCGACCTATCCCGTCCTATCCGTCCTATCATCTTGATATGCACATTTCCGCTTTGCGGAACTGACTCACTGCACCATCGGGGCAGAGGAAAATAGCCAGGGGTCGCGCTCGCATCGCGAGCAACCACCCCTGGTCAAAATTCCAAAATAATTTTTCCCCGCCCTGACTGCGCCAGCTTCGCGTTAGCGAAAATCTCATTTTGGCAAACATCCTCGCTTCCGACCCTCGACCCTCGACCCTGACCACTTTGTTAACCTAATTAACGATTATGACTCATCGGCAATAACACTTTTTGCCGCACCTCATAGACTATGAGTCATGTCGAAACGCAGCCCCGTTGTCGTGGCTTTAGGACGAAATGTCCGTAAGAGCCGTGAAGCCCTGAATTATTCGCAGGAAATTCTCGCTGAAAAAGCGGACCATTATGACTTTGGAATCGCTGAGAAACTTACTGCTTTCAGTTGGCAAGTTTCGCGCAATGAGCCTGCTAGGACGAAGAATTTTGGCTGCTTATCGAAGTTAAACAAGCGATAGAGGAAATATTCTCGTTTGTGGGCTTCTGAAACTTCGACTTCATTGGAGGAAGCAAAGAAACGAGAGAGTGCTGCGAATCGTGTTGTTTTCACCTCGATCAACCGTTCTCGGCCGTTCGTTTCAAACGAAAGAATATCGAAACCAAAGTAATCGCCTTTGGTTTCCGCGAGGTGTTCGACCCGGTTTGCCAAGGCTCGTTTTCCAGCCCGCCAAAGGCGTTCGTACTCATAACAGAGGATGAATTTTTCTCCTGCGGTTCCAAGCGAACGGTTGTTTGCTTCCATTTCTAAATAATTACGCCGTGTAAATGTTGTCCTTCGTCGGGCTTCATCTTCAATGAGTAACTTGACATCTTTTCGCTTTGGGGGCGCCACATGAGCGGATTTTAGATTTTGGATTTTAGGCGCGCTTTTCGCTTGGGCTTGGATTTTTTTCGCGATCAATTCGGTTAGAATAGGCGTGGTGATAAGCCGTTCTTCAACCACCTCTCGAAGCAACATTTGATACCGAGGCAGCGGCTTATAGCCATCAATATAAGGGTATCCGAGATGCCAAAGAACCGCGCTTATGTTTTGGTGCTTTTTCTCTATTGAGCCACGCGAGCGGTTTGTAATGATTTCGCGCAATAAGCGATTGTGTTCCGCTTTGTTAAATTTTTCACCGCGCAGTTCCTTTACCCACATCGCGAAATAGTCTGCCACAATGGCTTCAACTTCGGCTGGTGACCAATCGTCGTTCATGCTGTCAGTTGCTTAAATAAGCAGCAATTCCTTCTCGCAGGCAAGTTCGGTCTTGCCAATTACCTCGAACCTGGCCAGGTGTATATGCCGAGTTATGGACAAAACATACCGGATGGAACTTTGCGACAACGACCTCGGCCAACTTCTCGATGGCCTTGCATCACAAGCGGAAGCGTGGGAGAAAACAGCCAAATACCATCGCACAGGCGAATCGCCGCCTGATTTTATAGTCGACGAATGTAATGGCGCAGAGGAGGCGGACCGGATTGCGGCGCATTACTGCTCAATCATTTCCAAAATTCAGAGACAGCGAGAGGCACAGTCATGAATCCACAGCCCTCACCCAAATCCCGCAACGGCTACTGCATCTTCATCGACACTATTTGCCAAGGCTCCATTCCTGTCGTGCGTGACGAAAAAGGCTATTACGTCGTGTATGAAACCGAACGCGAAGCGCAGAAGGAGATCGCGGATGACTTAATGGAACGACTCAAGCAATTCCTCGCTGGCGCGCGCGATTTTGAAGACGCCATAACCGTCGAGGATTACATCGTGCCCGTGACCGTGAAACCAGACGGAACCATCACCGACCTCGAAGGAAACACTTTTGACCCAAAGCAGGAATGACACTTTAGATCAGGCGGTCGATTTATTGAGGCCTGTATCGGGCGTCTGGGTCCGATGGAGCCTTGGCGGTAGGGAATAGCTCGCTGATCTGCGTGCGTATATCGTCGGGGGAATAGGCGGAGCGTGCTGCCATGCGCATGACTCTCAAGCCTGCATCTTTTAGAGCAGAGTCCACCAAGTCATCCCGGATGCCTCGCTCAAATCGTTGGTGGGTCTTATCGTCCAGTTCAATGACGCCGATAACCGCCAGCGTAGTTGGATGGCACAGGACAAAATCAACATGCTTCCCGCAGATGCGATTGAATGCAGACTGCCAACCACTCTTGCTTGGGTTCGCTACCGGTTGGACAATATCCGCGAGCCTGACCTTTGGAAAAATCAGGTAATCCTTTCCCACGACTAATTGAAGCACGCCAAAGAACGAACGCTCGGCGGGCGATAAAAGGGGAGTGATTTTGTAGGCATCTCGCGAATCTGTATCACTATCCGACGCCACGCTATCTGGCGGCAGCTCTTTTTGGCGCTGCAACAATCACCTAGCTCCAATAAGCATCAGGATCACCAACAGAATAAGACCAACAGCTAGGATGACAATTGGGCCAATAATAGACGCAAATGAGAATTTATGACCACCTGGAGCAGCGCCGGACAATATCCCAAAGACCGAAAGTCCGACGAAAGCCAGGAAGATAATCGTGATGAACGCGAGAATAATTTCTCTGCCCGGATCGGACTGACGTCTTTTGCCCATAAGAGTGAACCGAGGTGCGTTCAGATTATCGCAAGGGCGTCTCTTACGGGCCAGCAATTTCCGGCGCTACAAGTTTGGAATTTCAATTTCCACCCGTTTAGCCACAAGGCTCTTTTCCTTCAGCCCATGAATCCAATTCGCGTAAAAGAGCTTTCAGGCGGTTTTTTTTGGCCCCACAAACTCCATCCCCAGCAAGCACACATCATCATCAAACACATGTTCATCCGCGAACTGCCGTATCTCCCCCAGCAACTCATCGAACAACTGCGCCGGTGGCTCCGTCAGCCGCTTTTGGACCGCTGACCCCAGCATCTCCTGGTTGTAAAGCTCCTCCTTCGAATCATGCACCTCGTAAAGACCATCCGTGTAAAGCATCACCAGGTCACCCACCGAAAGTTTCGCGGCGGATGTCTGGTAACGCGCCTTCTCAAAGAGCCCCAGTGCCGGCTGGCTTTGCGTTGTGTTATTTTTGAACACCTCCACCTTGCCCGCCTCGCGCCGGATGTGCAGAGGCTTGGGATGACCCGCATTCGCGTACCGGATAGCGCCCGTCTTCGCGTTCGCCACAAAATAAAACGCCGTCGTCATCATCGGCGTCCCCGTGTGCTTGAGAATGGCCCACAGGTCGGAGTTCAGCTTCGTCAGAAATTCGCCCGGGTCGCCCGCCAGAAATTTCAATTCCTCCACCAGCGCCCGGATCATCGCCGTCACCAGCGCCGACCGCACCCCGTGGCCCGCCACGTCGCAGATGAACACGCCCACTTCGGAATCCGACAACGCCGACACACTGAAAAAATCTCCGCCGACCGCGCCCGTGGGCAGGTAACGATGCGTGAATTGGAACAAACTCTCCGCCGGCGTCGCACTGCGCGGGATGGCGGGATATTGCACCGGCAACATCGTGAGCTGAATCTCCGCCGCCATCTTCAGGTCGTCCTCCATCTGGAGATTGCGCACACGCAATTCCGATTGGCTCAGCGCCAGGTCGGCATTCGCCCGGCGAATCTTTTCCGCCGCCATCTTCTGCGCCGTGATATCCCAGAACATCCCCTGCAACCCGATCACATGCCCATCCGCATCAAAGATGGGCATCTTGATCACCTGGATATACGTCACCGAATCCACGGAAAACCGGCTTTCCTCGATGGTCTCAAACGGCTTCTTCGTCTCGATGACGATCTGGTCGTTCTGCTCGCGCAACGTCGCCGCTTCCTTGGGCAGGAAATCGTAAATCGTCTTGCCGATGACCTCCTCGTATTTCCTCCCCAGCGTCCGGCAGAATTGCGGGTTCGCGAACGTGTACCGCCCCTTCAAATCTTTGCGGAAAATGCTCTGCGGCATCGTCTCCACCAGCGAATGGTAAAGCATTTCGGACGTGCGCAATTTCTCCTCCGCATCCCTTCGCGAAGTGATGTCTTCCACCGTACCCTCGTAGTAAAGCACTTCCCCGCGGGAATCCCGCACCGCCCGGCAGTTCTCCGAGATCCAGATGATCGTCCCGTCCTTGCGATAGATCTGCGACTCGAAATTGGCGATGGTGTCATGCTCCCGCATCAGCCGCACGAATTCCTCCCGCCGGTCCGGCTGCACATACAGGCTGCGCCCGATATCCGTGATGCTCTTCATCAACTCCTGCGGCGTGTTGTAACCGTAGATGCGCGCCAATGCCGTGTTCGCCATCAGGTAATGACCGTCCGAAGTCGTCTGGAAAATTCCTTCGATCAGATGATCGAACAACCCGCGATAAACCTCCTCCGCATCCAGCAAAGCCATGTCCGAGCGATGCCGCTCGATGGCGTAACGGATGGAACGCGCGAGCAGCCGGGGATCCAATTGGTCGCGCACCAGGTAATCCTGCGCGCCGGCCTGCACCACCTCCACCGCCGTGCGTTCATCGTCCTTATCGCCCACCACGATGACGGGCACGCGGAAGCCTGCCTCTTGCACGAGCGAAATATCGGCCATCCCTGCGCCATCCGCCGAGGGGAGTTGCACCACGGTGATATCAAAGGGGAGTTCCTTAAGGCGCGCCATGCCCTCGTCCCGCGAAGCGGCCGAGATGATCTCCGCGCCCGCGTCCGTCGTCTGTCGCAACAGGTCCCGAACCGTCCCCGAAAACGAATTCTCGTGTTCGATGACTAAAATTTTCAAGTCAGACTGCATGGTAATACCGTCTTATCGCGCCGGTGTGGGTTTTACCGTCCGTCTTTTGAACATGGCAGGAACCCGCGTTCCTCGCAAGTCGTTTGGCGAGGCAAACGACAGCTTCTGTAACTTTGCGCGTTGCCAGTGCATTTCAATCTGCTTGTGGTTCGGCCAACATGGCTTACATATTCAGGGATATGAAGAGGAGTAACCGTCTCACAACCGCCGCCGCCTTGTTATTGGTCATCATCTCCGGAGCCTGCTCCAAAGAAGAACCCGCGCCGATATCAACCACCACCGGCACAGCCACTCCGCCTTCCGCCACCAATTTTTCCGAACACCTGGCCGCCGCCGTCCCGGAACCGGTCAATACCAATCCCCCCGCCGTCATCCCCATTCAATCACCCACCAATGCTGTGGTGGCGACGACCAATGGCGTCGCCATCTTGACGCCATTGGAAGCCAAGCAGCATGTGGGCGAGACCGCTACCGTGCGCGGCAAAGTCTTCGGCATTCACATCAGCGCCAAGGGCGATGCGTTCATCAACGTCGGCGCTGCCTATCCAGACGCGCCGTTTACCGCCGTCTGTTTTCACGGCTCCATCCCCACCAACGACCTGCAAAAACTCGACGGCAAAATGGTCTCCTTCACCGGCCCCCTCAAAGACTACAACGGCCAAACCGAAGTCGTACTGGATAACGCCGGCCAGATTGCCGAATAACCCATTACTAGTGGCTTTATTTCACGCATATGCCCTCGCCCGTGAAACGGGGGAGGGTGCGGCACGCGTAGCGGGACGCGGGTGAGGGCGATTCTCCCGCCGAAGGCGGGACTGACTCTTGCGGGAAATGAAGTCACAACCAAACTTTCCGAACGTTTTCCCCGGTTTTCGGTCAAACTTGGACTTCGGGATTTGCGCATCCGCGTTCCGCAGTTACATTTAGGCGGTTTTACACTATGAAGTGCCGATATTACATTCTGTTGGTTTGCGTCATTCTGGGTCTGGCCGGGAATCTCCCCGCCCAGAACACCAATCTCATTAACGAGGTCGATTCACTCATCGGCAGATTGAACAACAAGTTGGAGGCTGGTAAACATCGCGAAAAAGAATATGCCGATGAATTGAAGACCTTCGATGACCTGATCGCCAAATATTCTGACGACAAGACCGGCGGGCTCTGGGCCATCCTGAACTTGAAATACAAGCTGGATAGCACGCTTTTTTATGACTTTATAAATACCGCTGCCACTCTAGAACTTATCAAGACCAACTTTCCCAGCGCTAATACGGATGGCGAAATCGACAAAGCCATCGCCTCGATGCAGCCGGAAATCGAAAAGCAAAAGATCCGCAATCAGTTTCCCGAAGGATCCAAATTCCCGGATTTTGATGTCAAAGATATCTATGGCAAGCCGCTCTCCATCGCCAGCCGGAAAGCCAAGGTGGTGCTGATAGATTTTTGGGCCACGTGGTGCGGGCCTTGCCGCCAGGAAATACCAAATATTCTAGACGTCTATAAAAAATATCATGACCAGGGATTTGATGTCATCGGCGTCAGCCTGGATGACGATCGCGCCGCGCTGGATAAGTTTCTCATCGCCGCCGGAATGCCCTGGCCGGAGTTTTTTGATGGGAAAGCCAACGATAACAAACTCGCTGTGAAATATGGCATCGGCCCCATCCCCGCGAATTACCTGCTCAATAGCGATGGAAAGATAATCGATATGGACATGCGCGGCCCGGAACTGGAAGCCGCCGTCGCCAAAGCCTTGAAACAATAAGCGGTATTGCAGTGGCTGTGTGGAGATTCTAAGCTTTGCTGAAATTCTGTGGATAAACAAATTTCTAAAACTGCCGTCGAATCACATCTCCGCGCCGCACGCGAACTCGAAAAAAATTCCGCCCACGCCAGGCAATTGACCGCCTTCATCGGCCTCGATGGTTTCGTCGATGACATCCTGCATGCCGTGGATAAACGCGAATCGGCCGACAAATTCACGCGCGTGCCCACCATCGCGAAGTTTGCCGAACGCCTCGCTGCCGCCGCCGGCCAAAGCACCAACGTGGAACTTGTCAGCGAGCGCACCAAGCTCGGCGGCAACGGCCCCATCATGTCCAACGCCCTCGCCAACTTCGGCGTGCAGGTCACCTATCTCGGCGCGCTCGGTTATCCGGCGTTGCATCCGGTCTTCGCCGAATTAGCGCAACGCGCCACCGTCCTTTCCATCACGCAGCCCGGTTTTACCGACGCCCTTGAATTTGATGACGGCAAAATCATGCTCGGCAAATACCAGGCCCTGCAAGGCGTGACGTGGGAAAACATCGAGGCGCACTGCGGCAAGGCTCAATTCTTGAAAAATTTCTCCACCGCCTCGCTCGTCAGCTTTGTGAACTGGACCATGCTCACCAACATGAGCGCCATCTGGGAAACCATGTTGCGCGACCTCTGTCCGCACCTTGCAGGCCCGCGTCGCCTCATGTTCTTCGACCTGTGCGATCCGGAAAAACGCTCCGCGACCGACCTGCGTCACGCGCTTACCTTGATCGCCAAATTCGAACAATGGTTCGACGTCATCCTCGGCCTCAACGAAAAAGAATCTATCTCCGTCGGTAGTGCCCTCGGCCTCAATACCAGCGATCGGACTAAAGATGGCCTCTCAAAACTCGCGCTCGCCATCAACGAACGCGTCCCCGTCAGCACCGTCGTCGTGCATCCCACGGCCTACGCGCTTGCTGCATCCAAAGGCAAGGTTTCACTGGCAGACGGCCCGTTCGTGACCAAGCCACTCATCACTACCGGCGCGGGCGACCATTTCAACTCCGGTTTCTGTCTCGGTAAACTCCTTGGCTTCGATGATTCCCTCAGTCTGCTTTGCGGTGTGGGCTCCAGCGGATATTACGTTCGCACCGCCAAAAGCCCCGCTGTGGCGGAATTAGCAGGATTTTTGTTAGATTGGAAATAGATTGCGCCGTTTTAGGCCACAAAATTGATTGCCAGCAGGCGGTAGAAACTTAACATTCGCAGCCATGAAATACACTTCGCTCGTCGTGTCTCTTTTTGCCCTCGGTTCGGTCCTGGTTTCCGGCTGTAACAAAAAGGCCGAACCGGATGCCACCGTTCCGAACACGCCCTCCGCGCCGAAAAAGTATTCCATCGCCGTCATTCCCAAAGGCACCACGCATATCTACTGGCAATCCGTGAAGGCCGGCGCAGAAGCCGCCGCCAGGGAATTCAACTGCGAAATTTCCTGGAACGGCCCTGAGCTGGAGACCGACCGCGAGCGTCAGATCCAGATCATCGAAGATTTCATCGCGCGCAAAGTGGATGGCGTTGTCCTCGCGCCGTTGGATAAAGAAGCCCTCGTGCCTTCGGTTGAAAAATTGGCCGATGCGAAAATTCCCTGCGCTATCATCGATTCCGGTGTGGCCACCGACAAATACGTGACCTTCGCCGCCACCGATAATTACCAGGGCGGAGTGTTGGCCGCTCGTCGCATGGGCGAAATCCTCAACGGCAAAGGCAACCTGCTTATGCTCAAGTATGTTCCCGGCTCTGCCTCCACGACTGACCGCGAAAACGGGTTCGCCGACACCATCAGCAAAGAATTTCCGAACATGAAGATTGTGGACAGCGAATACGGGCAGGGCACCGTCGAGACCGCGTTGCAGGCTGCCGAAGATATGCTTACGCGCAACAAAGACGTGCAGGGATTTTACGCGTGTAACGCCCCCACCGCTGTCGGTGCCCTCCAGGCGTTGCAAAGCCAGAATCGCTCTGAGATCAAGATGGTCGGTTTCGATGCCGAAAAAGCGTTGCTCGACGGTTTGAAAGCCGGCCAGATCGATGCGCTCATCGTGCAGAACCCATATCAGATGGGTTATATCGGTGTGAAATCGGTAGTGATGGCCATCCAGGGCAAGCCGGTAGAGAAGAAGATCGATACTGGTGTCGCCGTCGTCACCAAAGACAAGCTCGACCAGCCCGACATCAAGGCTTTGTTGAACATCCAGTAAGACTGACAGTTTTCACTGTTCCGGAAAACAAATGCGCATCATCCGCCAGCTACTGCCTTTTGCCAGCCTGTTGTTGCTGTTGATATATCTGTCGTTGCGCGTCCCGGATACCTTCCTCACCACGGAAAATTTTCTGAACATCTTCCGCCGTTCCAGCGTGAACACCATCATCGCGGTGGGCATGACGGCCATCATCATCTCCGGCGGCATTGATCTATCGGTTGGTTCCATGCTTGCGCTCTCCGGCATGACCGGCGCATGGACAATGTTGAAGATAAGTGGCGGCAGCGAACTCACTTCGCACGCCATGTTGATCGGCACCCTGGTGGGCACGGTGACTGGTCTGTTCGCAGGTTTCTTGAATGGCACACTTATTAACAGCCTGAAGCTCCCGCCGTTCATCGTCACACTGGGGACAATGAGCATTTTTCGCGGCATATCATACGTGATGAACGACGGCCAGCCCTACAACGTGCCCACATATAAATATCTCGGCAATGGCCAGCTTCTTGGTATGCCCGTTTCCATCCTCATCGCCATCGTCATCGTGCTCTTCGCGATGGGCGTGCTGCGTTACTCAAAACTCGGTCGCTATACCTACGCCATTGGCAACAACCGCACTGCGACTCTTTACTCCGGCGTGAACGTGAATCGCAACCTCACCATCGTTTATACGCTGAGCGGATTGCTCGTCGGCCTTGCGGCGATGATTGCTACCAGCCGTACGGTTTCCGCCCAACCGACCGCTGGCATCGGTCTCGAACTCGACATCATCGCTGCTGTCGTCATTGGCGGCGCGAGTCTGAGCGGCGGGCGCGGGACCATCATCGGTACTATCATCGGCACGCTGCTCATCAGTTTTTTGCGCAACGGCTGCACGTTGCTGGGCATCGACACCAACGTCCAACTTATCGTCATCGGCACCATCATCATCATCGCCGTTTCCGTGGATCAACTCGCGCGCTCCAAAGCAAAATAGCATTTCTATGAATAAAAACTCGCTCCCGCTCATCGGTTCATTTCCTAAAATCGGCATCCGGCCCACCATCGATGGCCGCCGCAAAGGCGTCCGCGAATCGCTCGAAGGCCAGGTCATGGATATGGCGCGCAATGCTGCGCGTTTTCTTTCCACCAGCCTGCGGTACCCGAATGGCCAGCCCGTCCAATGCGTCATCGCCGATACCTGCATCGGCGGCGTGGCCGAAGCCGCCGCCTGCGCCGAGAAATTCCGCCGTGAAGGTGTCGGCGTTTCGCTCACGGTCACGCCGTGCTGGTGTTACGGCAGCGAAACCATGGACATGGACCCGCTCATGCCCAAGGCTGTGTGGGGTTTCAACGGCACGGAACGTCCCGGCGCAGTTTATCTTGCCGCCGTGCTCGCCGCGCACAACATGAAAGGCCTACCCGCCTTCGGCATTTACGGCCACGATGTGCAGGAAGCCGGGGATGCGATGATTCCCATGGACGTACAGGAAAAATTGCTGCGTTTCGCGCGCGCCGGTCTGGCTGTCGCCATCATGCGTGGCAAAAGTTATCTTTCGCTCGGAGGCGTCTCGATGGGCATCGGCGGCTCCATCGTGGACCAGCCGTTCTTTGAAAGTTTTCTCGGCATGCGCGTCGAATGCGTGGACATGACCGAGATCATCCGCCGTGTCGAAGAAAAGATTTACGACGAACGTGAGTTTGACAAAGCCTACGCCTGGACACGCAAGAATTGTCCCGAAGGCAAGGATTGGAACCCGCCCAAGCAACGTCACGACGCGAAACGCAAGGAATGGGAATGGCAGATGTGCGTTAAGATGACCATGATCGCCCGCGATCTCATGGTCGGCAATCCGCGCCTCGCTGAACTGGGTTTTGGCGAAGAGGCGCTCGGGCGCAACGCCATCGCCGGCGGTTTTCAGGGCCAACGCCAGTGGACCGACCATTTCCCCAACGGCGATTTCATGGAAGCCATCCTGTGCTCGTCTTTCGATTGGAACGGCATCCGCGCACCCATGGCCTTCGCCACCGAAAACGACGCGCTCAACGGCGCGTGCATGTTGTTCGGCCAATTGCTGACCAATACCGCGCAAATTTTTGCCGATGTGCGTACCTATTGGAGTCCGGATTCCGTCAAGCGCGCGACCGGCGCCAAACTCACCGGCAAATGTGAGAACGGTTTCCTGCATCTCATCAATTCCGGCGCGGCCACGCTCGACGGCACCGGCCAGCAATCCCGCAACGGTAAACCTGCGATGAAACCTTTCTGGGAGATCACCGAGGCCGAAGCCGCGAAATGTTTGAAAGCCACCACTTGGCCGTCAGCGGTTTACGAATACTTCCGTGGCGGCGGTTTTTCGTCCTGTTACCTCTCACGTGGCGGAATGCCGATGACCATGTGCCGCATCAGTCTTGTTAAAGGTCTCGGGCCTGCGCTCCAGATCGCCGAAGGCTGGTCCGTTGACCTTCCGGCCAAGGTCCACAAGGCGCTTGACGAACGCACGAATCCCACCTGGCCGACCACCTGGTTCGCGCCGAACCTGACGGGGCAGGGCGCCTTCCGCGATGTTTACACCGTCATGAATAACTGGAGCGCCAACCACGGCAGCATCAGCTACGGCCATGTTGGCGCCGACCTCATTTCGCTCGCCTCGATGCTGCGTATCCCGGTGGCGATGCATAATGTCGCTGAAGATAAAGTCTTCCGTCCCACAGCATGGAACCTCTTCGGCGCGCATGAATTGCAGGCCGCCGATTACCGCGCGTGTGCGAACTTTGGGCCTATCTACGGATGATAAACTTACGGTTTGTTTGGAGTAGCCGCGTCTCGGCAGAGCGCCGCTATTCTATTTGCGGCGGTCTGCCGACTGCCGCTACGCTTTCCGGGCGTTGTAAACCGTGATCTTTAATTTCACCAATCGCTGGGCCCGTTATGTTCTGGCTGCCCTCGCCGGGCTGATACTTGCGGCGGCGTTTCCGAATCTCAACATCGCCGGCCTGGCGTGGGTCGCCCCGGCATTGATGGTCTTCGCGGCGCGCGGCGCGCGCGGCTGGCAGGCTTTCCGGATCGGTTACGTGGCGGGCTTCGCGTTCTGGCTGGCCTCAATCTATTGGATACTGCTGATTCCGGTGAATTGGTATCCGATCCTTGGCTGGCTTGCATTGAGTGCCTACCATGCTTTTTTTTCGGCGATCTGGGTGTGGCTGGTATCTTTCATTAACACCGGGTTTCAACCCGGTGTTAATGCCGCTAGAACGCTTGTAACTGCTTCAGCGGTTTTTACCGACCAGAAAGCCGTTGAAACGGCTAATCCATCCAATGCTGTTAACACCGGGCTGAAGCCCGGTGTTAATGAGAGTTTGTACGGGTCAGGCTCTTCATGGTCACGACGTTTGGTGTGGGCGCTGGGCAGCGCGGCTGCCTGGGTGGCGTTGGAGATGATCCGTGCCCGGTTCCTGGGCGGCTTCCCGTGGAATCTTCTCGGCGTTTCCCAGCTCAAAATCCTCCCGCTTGTCCAGTTCGCCTCCTTCACAGGCGTGTACGGTGTTTCATTTCTGGTCGTCTGGACCTCGCTTTCGTTGTTCAACGGGATTTCCGTCATCCTGACCCAACCCACCAAACGCTTCTCCTGGCAGGCGGAGATCATTTTGCCGTTCCTCACCGTCTGCGTGGCGTTTGCGTTCGGTATGGCGAAGTTGCGCCAGCCAGAAACGCCCGGCGCGACCTTGCGCGTCACGTTCGTGCAGCCGAGCATTCCACAAACGGTCATCTGGGACCCGGCGGAAGACACGAACCGTTTCAACCAGCTCATGGCGCTCTCTGAGAAAGCCGTGAACGACGGCTCGGAATTGCTACTGTGGCCGGAGGCTGCGCTGCCGACCTTTGATGAATCCAATTTTTCCACCATCACCAATCTCATCCGCACGCACGGCATCTGGATGATTTTGGGTGCGGACGATATTTTGCCGCATCCCACCCAGGGCCATCCTGATGAGATTGAATACTTCAACGCGGCGTTTCTGTTCAATCCCGCCGGTGAATTCATCAGCGCCTATCACAAGCGCAACCTCGTCATCTTCGGCGAATACATCCCGCTCGTCCGCTGGTTGCCGTTCCTGAAATGGTTCACGACCATCACCGGCAGTTACTCCGCGGGCACCACGCCGGTCACATTTAAGATAACGCGCTGGGACGAACCTTCCAGTGCGGCGCAACCAGATACGACCAATGTAACGTCGATTGCGCTGGCCCATGAACGCATCATCAAAACTTCGCCGCTGATCTGTTACGAAGACATGTTCCCGCAACTCGCCCGCACTTCCGCCGATGACGACACCGATTTTCTCGTGAACCTGACTAACGACGGCTGGTTCGGGGAACGCGGCGAGCAATGGCAGCACGCGAACGCTGCCGCTTTTCGCGCCATCGAGAATGGCCTGCCGCTCCTGCGCTGTTGCAATAACGGTGTCACTTGCTGGATTGATAGTTGTGGCCGTATGCGCCAAATCTTTCGCGACCAGAACAACACGGTTTATGGCCTCGGCTCGATGACCGCAGATATTCCCTTATTGGCCTATGGAGAAAAACGTCCGCGCACATTATTTAACCAATACGGCGATTGGTTTGGGTGGTTATGTGCGGCCTGGACGGTAGTCAGATTCGCGATGGCGTTCCGGAAAAGGTAATTATTTTATTTCAACAACGCCTCGGCATGTTTGCGCGCCGCATCGCTTTGACCGCCCAACATCCGCGCCAGTTCTGTCACGCGCGATTTTTTATCGAGCAATTTGATCTCGGAGATCGTGCGGCCATCCTTCACCACTTTAGTGACCACGTAATGCGCGTCTGCCGGCGCGGCGACCTGCGGCAGGTGGGTGATGCACAACACCTGTCGCTTGGCGGCGATCTGCTTCATCTTTTCGCCGACTGTGTTCGCGGTTTCACCGCCCACATTCGCATCCACTTCATCAAATACCAGCACCGGAATCTCATCTTCCGCCGCCAGCACGGTCTTGAGCGCCAACATCACCCGCGCCATTTCGCCGGACGACGCGATAGCGCGCAAGGGCTTCGCCGGCTCGCCCAGATTGGGCGAGAATTGGAATTCAATCTCATCCAAACCTGTGTTGCGTGTTGCGTGTTGCGTGAATTCGGTTTGTGAAAGTGTCGTGATACTGACGTCAAACTTGCTTTGCTTGAAACCAAGGTCATCAAGCTGGTTGCTCACGGCCTTCGCAAGTTGGGGAATGATTTTCTTGCGCGCCGCCGAAAGCTTTTTGCCCGCGCTTTGGATTTCTGCATCTAGTTTTCCGATGGCGGCGTTGATACGCGCCAGTTCGGCATCGCGTGATTCGAGCGATTGCAGTTTTCCTTTTGCTTCTTCACCAAAGGCGATGACTTCCACCAGCGTCGCGCCGTATTTGCGTTTCAGCGAATGGATGAGATTCACGCGCTCCTCCAGTTCCTGTAATCGCGCCGGGTCCACATCCACTTTGTCCGCATAGCGCGACAACTCAGTCTGCAACTCGCGCAACGCGCCGATGGCCTGCGTGTGCAATTCAGTCAGCGACATCGCGCTGGCATCCACGCGCTGCAATTCGCCCAGCGTGCGCCCCACAATGCCCGCTTGAGTCAGGAGCGAGCTTTCATTCTCGCCCAGCAGGTCCAGCGCGACCTGGCTTAGTTGCAGCAACTTCGCGGCATTGCTGGCGCGACTGTGTTCCGCTTGCACCTGTGATTCTTCATCCGGTTGCAGACGCGCGGCGGAGATTTCTTTCACCTGGAACCGCAGCAGGTCCAACTGTTGCGCGTAAGTCTTTTCATCCACGATGAGGCCGGATTTCTCTGCTTCCAGTGCCGTACGATTCCGAACCAGTACGCCAAACGCATCCCGTTCCTTTTCCAATCCGCCGAAAGCATCCAGAATGGCGAGTTGTTTGGCCGGATGGAGCAGCGATTGATGGTCGTGCGGGCCGTGCATGTCCACGAGCCATTCGCCAATGGCGCCCAACACATTCAACGTCGTGGCCGAGCCATTGATGAACTGGCGGTTCGTCCCGGCGCTGGTGAACGTGCGTTTGAGGACGAGTTGATGGTCTTCGCACGGTTCCAGTCCGTTCTCATCGAGAAAGATTTTCAAAGGCGCGCGCAGTTTGTTGACGGCGAAGACCGCTTCGACCGAGCAGCTTTCCTCGCCGCTGCGGATGAGGGTGCGGTCGGCCCGTTCGCCCAGCACCAGCGTGAGCGCGCCGATGATGATGGACTTGCCCGCGCCCGTTTCGCCACTGATGACGTTGTAGCCGGGCTGGATCTCCAGTGTCAGGTCGCTCACGAGAGCGAGGTTTTTGATGCGCAGCGTCGTCAACATGCAAATGCGACGCACATTTGAGCCGGAAAATAATCTTTCGGCAAAAGGAAAATGCTAAATCAATTTTGGCCCGCAGGGGGATGAAGAAAGTAACGCCGGTATCCGTTGCGTATTAGGGTTTCTACCAAATATCTAAACCATCACCGCTTCACGCATGGCGCGGGTGGCGGGAGTTGGAACTTCTTTACCGGCTTTCCGCAGTTCTTCGACTTCTTCCCGAACCAGCTTGCAGAGTTCAGTGTAAGTGGCTTCTTCAGTCGTGCCATGGCAAACACCGCCCCAGGGAAACAAGTCCGGACAATAACCGACGTACAAATTGTCGTCGTCGCTCCAAAGCACAAATTTAAGATAGCGGTCTTCAGTTTTCATTTTGACACATCGCGGATGGCGTTGCGTACTTGTTTTTCCTGATAATGATGCGCGTTTCAATACCATTCATCCTGATGTCCGTCAATTCCGCCCTGGCGGCTCCGGTTCAATTTTCCAGATTCATTTTCATTCGCCGAATTTCCCACGTTTGCTAACTTCACGTTAGCAATGGCGTTCGAATTCACATTTTTAGGCAGTGGCACCTCGCAGGGCGTGCCCATCATCGGCAAGGAATATCCCCCGGAATACCTGGCAAATCCTAAGAATTGGCGTACGCGGCCCTCCATCTACGTGGCCACGGACAAGGTCAAGATCCTCGTGGATACCACGCCGGAGATGCGCATCCAATGTTTGCGTGAAAACATCCGCTGGGTGGACGCTGTGCTCATTACGCACGCGCATGCCGATCATATCATGGGTATGGATGATTGCCGCCGATTTTGCGACCTCAAGGGCGGCACGGCCCTGCCGGTCTATGCGAACGAGGAAACCATGACCGCCCTCCGGCGCGTGTTCTTGTATGCGTTTCATGATGGCCCGTGGCCCAGAGGGTATTTTATTCCGGATCCGCATTTGATCGAAGGGCCGTTCACCATCGCTGATCTGGAAATCGTCCCGATGCAACTGCCGCACGGCCGTTTCACGACCACTGGCTTTCTTTTTATTCAAAAGGGCATAAAACGTCTGGCGTACTTGAATGATTGCAAGGAAGTGCCGCCCGCCGCCTTGGAAAAAGTGCGCGGGGTTGAGATTGCCGTACTGGATGCGCTCCGGCGCGACCCACATCCTACGCACATGTGCCTGGACGAGGCGCTCACCACCGCCCGGCGCATCGGCGCAGCGCGCACTTATTTCACGCATCTCACGCACGATTATGACCACGACGTTTCGCAAGCAGAGATGCCGCCGGGCGTGACCCTGGCGTTTGACGGATTGAAAGTGTCGTGTGACAAATAGCGGGAGGTATGAAGCTTTTCCGTTCAAGATTTGTGATGGTTTTGGTATTGGCAGCGTCAGCGCCGAGATGTTTTGCCGGCGGCGATGAAGTCATTGTCATCTACAATTCGAACCTGCCGGAATCCAAAGACGTTGCGGACTATTACGTCCAACGTCGCAATGTGCCGACGAATCAGGTCTTCGGCTTCAACGTTTCTACGAACCTCGAGATGTCCCGCGAGGATTTCCGCCTGAACCTGCAACTGCCGCTCGCCAAGGAATTGGAAGCACGCAACCTCTGGCACATCCGCTCGCAATTGATTCCCCCAACGAACGACCAGCCGGCCCATATCGAGTGGCGTGTTCGTGATTCGAAGATCCGTTACGCCATGCTTTGTTATGGCGTTCCCTTGCGCATCCAACAGGATAATTCGCTGAAGGAAGCGGGGCAGGAGAAAGTGAGCCCGGAATTCCAGCGTAACGGAGCCGCGGTGGAAAGTGAACTGGCCACCCTGCCACGCGTTCAGGACCATCCGCCACTGACCGGGACGATAATAAATCATTCGTATGGCGCAACCAATGCGGCTTCGATCGGGCCGCTCAATGATGTTTTGATGGTCACCCGGCTGGACGGACCAAGCGCAGCCATCGCGAAGGGGCTGGTGGATAAAGCCATCCAGGCAGAAACCGATGGCATGTGGGGCAGGGCTTATTTTGACCTGCGCAACACTGATAACCCGGGATTAAAACCGGGCGATGAATGGATCGGCGCTTCAGCGGAGATCTGTCGTCGGCTGGGATTTGAAACGGTAGTGGATACCAACGCCGCGACGTTTCCCGCGAGCTTTCCGATGAGCCAGATCGCGATCTACTGCGGCTGGTATGATGAACAGGTTTCCGGCCCGTTCACGTTGCCGAATGTTGAATTCATGCCGGGCGCGTTCGCATACCATCTGCATTCATTCAGCGCATCGAATATCCGCGATCCGTCCACCCGCTGGGTGGGGCCGTTCCTGGCCAAAGGAGTGACGATAACGATGGGTGCGGTGGATGAACCGTATCTCACCGGCACGCCAAACATTGCTATGTTCTGTTCCGACCTCATTTATGGCGGCTATAGTTTTGGTGAAGCAGCCTATGCCTCGCAAGGATGGCTTTCGTGGCAGACGACCGTCATCGGTGACCCGTTGTATCGGCCCTTCGGAATATCCGCGGATAAGATGCACGCCGACCTGGAACAGAAACACAGCAAACTTGTGGAATGGTCCTATCTCCGCTTGCTAAACTTGAACCAGGTCGCCGGTCGCCGATCGTTGTCGCAATTGGTTGCCATACTGGAACAAGTCCCTGTTCTCAATCAAAGCGCCGTGTTGATGGAGAAACTGGCCGATTACTACGCCGCGCTGGGCAAACCCGAATCCGCCATCGATACTTACGAACGCGCCTTGAATCTGGACCCGTCCCCGCAACAACGCATCCGCATCAGGCTCACGCTTGGCGAGAAGTTGGCCGCTACGGACCATGCAGACGATGCCATCGCTGATTACGAAAAACTTTTAGTGGAAACGCCTGATTACCCTGGGACAAATTTCGTCACCGGCCAGTTGGCTGCCTTGAAACAGAAAAGCGCCGGGACGAATACCGTCACAAAACCCTGACTCATGGCCATTTTTTACGACACCCACGCGCACCTGGATTATCCCGATTACGCTGCGGACCTTGTGCAGGTCATCGAGCGCGCCCAGGCCGCCGGCATCACGAAAATCATTTCCATCGCCACCAACCTGGAAAGCAGCCATCGTGCGATTGGGTTGGCCGAGCGATTTGAAAATGTCTATGCCGTCGTCGGCTGGCATCCTTCCGATGTAGGTGAAGCGCCGGACGACATCCGCGCACCGTTGCGCGAAATGGTGAAGCATCCCAAAGTGGTTGCTTTGGGCGAAACCGGTTTTGACTATCATCGTCTCCCCAGCGCCAAACCGGGCGCCACCGCCGCTGATGATGCTCACTACAAACAAAAACAGGCGCAAATTTTCCAACAACACCTCGAAATCGCGGCTGAAGCCAAGTTGAATTGCGTCATCCATCAGCGCGATGCGTTTGATGACACCATCGCGGCCATGCGCCCATTCGCGGGAAAAGTCCGAGGCGTATTCCATTGTTTTGGCGAATCACCTGAGCGCATGCGTGCGGTTTTGGACATCGGCTCGTTCGTCAGTTTCACGGGCATCGCCACGTTCAAGAACGGGCAGAATGTCCGTGACACCATTGCCGCGACGCCCATGGACAAATTCATGCTGGAGACCGATTGCCCATATCTCGCCCCCGTGCCGTATCGCGGCAAGCGTTGCGAACCGGCCTATGTGAAAGAGATCTCCGAGGTCGCTGCGCAGGTGAAGGGTTGCACCCTGGAAGAATTGAGCCGGGCGACGTGTGAGAACGCGAAGAACTTTTTTCCGAAGCTGGGTTGATGGCTGCCTTTGGTTTTGGCTTCCACGTTTCTTCGACAAACCCGGCGGTTCATGATAAACAAAGAGGCATTATGAAGATTCATACGGGACAATTTATTGGTTTCGCAGCCGTAGCGGCAGGGTTGTTGAATTTGATTTTTACGGGAGTCGCGCAGGCGGGCTCATTTGCCGCCGCGTCGGACATGCACAGCACACGCAGTGATTTCACCGCCACGACTCTGGCCAATGGCAAGGTGCTGGTCGCGGGTGGATTGGATGTCAGCGGATTTCTGGCCAGCGCCGAGTTGTTTGACCCTGCAACCGACACCTGGACAGCGACGGGCGCTTTGAACCAGACGCGCGATGGTCATACGGCGACGCTGTTGCCGGATGGAAAAGTTTTGGTGGTCGGCGGGGTTGTGGCCAATGATTCCTCAGGCGAATCTCTCGCTGACGCTGAGCTGTACGATCCCGCTGCCGGCACCTGGAGGGTGACGGGTTCGCTAAGCATCCCGCGTCGCTGGCACACCGCGACGTTGCTGCCTGATGGCCGGGTGTTGGTGGCTGGTGGTTACAACCGCCTGAACGGTTTTGTTTCCGTCGCCGAAGTGTATGACCCTCATACCGGCAAATGGTCGCTGACCGGCAAGATGATGACCGCGCGGCGCGCCCACACGGCCACCGCGCTGGCGGAGGGACGGGTGCTGGTGGCCGGTGGCCTCACGCGTTTGGGTAATCTTGCCAATGCGGAAATTTACGACCCGGCCAGTGGCAAATGGAACACGGCCGGCGCTATGAGCATCGCGCGCAAGTATCACACGGCCACTTTGTTGCCCGGCGGCAAAGTGCTCGTCACCGGAGGGCAGGGTGTCATCAACAATGCCCAAAACGCCCTGAACATCGCAGAAATTTACGACCCCACAACTGATGCGTGGACGAAGGTTTCTCCCTTGAACACCGCGCGTTATGGCCAAACAGCAACGTTGCTGCAAAATGGTGATGTGCTGGTGGTGGGTGGAATCGGTGCGAATGGGATCCTGTCCGATGCGGAGGAGTTCAATCAGGCCAGCGGAAGCTGGACGGTAGCTGGCACGCTGGCCACGCCAAGGACGCTGCATGTGGCAGTATTACTGCCGAATGGACAAGTGCTGGTCGCAGGCGGCAACAAAGACGAGAGCGCCCGCAATCTTTCCACCGCGGAACTCTTTAATCCGTGAAAAAGATGATTGGGTGGTGGTGCTCTGCTCCCAATCTGTTGCACACAAGAGCTGTTCGCTTCGCGAAGCTTCGCAGGCAGGCGATAAGATTTGCTGACATTTACCCCGGGTGGCGTTTGCTGCGCAAACTTACCCGGGGCTACTATCTTCTACCCCTACGGGAAAGTCAGTTAGTCCCGCTGCGCGGGAGAAATTCTTTTTACCCGACACTCAGTACATCCATCGCGCCGTAGAAGGAAATGATTGGTTTGCTGGTGACGCCCGCGCCTTTCATCGCCACTTTCAATTCCTTCGACTTGATGAATTTCTTCAAGTGGGCCAGGGAGCTCCATTCGCACCAGACCAGCAGGTCGTTGGGGTTTTTGACGCCGCGGCAGACGTAGAAACATTTTTCGCCGGACGCCTTGCGGAATTTGGCGAAGGCTTTCACGCCGCGCTTCCATTTGGCGTAATTGGCGACTTTGTGTTGGATCATGACATAAGGCATGTGATTTTCCCGGGTTGAATGGTTATACCGGGGCGACTTTGCGCCGGTGGCCAATGATTCGCAATCACTTTTTCCGCCGCTTCGGTTTCTTGCTCAACTCCTTCAACTTTCTCTCCCATGCACCGGCATTGAGGGGCAGTTCAATGGTGTCGTCTTTCAGCGAAGAAAACGTGATGGCGTTCGCCAGTTCCAGGGAATGGATACCTTCCGCGCCGGGGGCGATAAGTGGTTTGCCGTCGATGATCGCATCCACGAAATTCTGCATCAGCAGGGCGTGCGGACGCTCGGCGTTCTTCACCGGAATCTCCTCCGTGTGCGATTCCGGTTTCACAAAACCTTCTTTCGATGTCTTGCTGAAGCGGATCATGTCCGTGGCGTTGGTGGTGAGGGAGATTTTGTTGTTCTCCAAAATCGCGCGGCCCAGCGTGCCGGCGATCTCCAGGCGATTGGTGCCCGGCGCTTCGCCCGTGCTGCTGATGAACGCGCCGGTGGCGCCATCAGGCCATTCCAGGTAAGCGGTCACGTTGTCCTCGACCTCGATCTTGTGAAAACGTCCGAGCTGGCAAAAGCCGCGGATGCGCTTGGGCATGCCACAAAGCCATTGGAGCGCGTCCAGGTTGTGCAGGCATTGGTTGATGAGCACGCCGCCGCCTTCGCCGCTCCACGTCGCGCGCCAGCCGCTGCTCGCGTAATACGCCTCTGTGCGGAACCAATCGGTGTTGATCCAGTTCACGCGCACGATCTTCCCCAGCGTGCCGTCGGTGATGAGCTTTTTCAGCAAGCGATACTTGGGCTCCATGCGCATCTGGAACATGGCGCTGAAGACGAGCTTCGGTTTGCGGCGATGCGCGGCGATGAGTTTTAGCGCATCGGCTTTGTGCGCGGAGATAGGTTTCTCCACCATCACATGCAGACCGGCCTTCAAAGCCTCGATGCCCAACGCGGTGTGCTGATAATGCGGCGTGGCGATGAGCACGGCGTCCACGGTGCCGGAGCGGAACAATTCTTCCGGCGTGGCGAAAATCTTCAGGCCGTGCTTGGCGTAGGTTGCGCCTTTTTCCGCTGAACTGGTGACAACAGCGGCTAGCTCACAACGCGCCACGCGACTGGCCAGCAGATAATCGGCGTGATGCTTGCCGATGTTGCCCATGCCGATGATGCCGAGACGGACTTTTTCCAGCGAACGCTTTTTGAATGGCCACATGGTGTTAACATCCAAGAACCAACCTCCAAGCTCCAGAGAAATTTCAAATGAGAACCATCACAGACAGTGCGCCTGTCGCCGCTCCCTGGTATTCGCCTGGGGAAAGTGGAACGCCGCCTTCAGGCGGCAGGATTTACATTCGGGCGTGTCTGCCGCCTGAAGGCGGCGTTCCGGGAGAGCGCATCCTACATACTAGACAGCCATCAGGTTTTAGAATCGGTTGCAACCGCGCCCAATTCTTCGCTATCGTTCGCGCATGGCCGATTCCGTAACGGTCCTTGCGGGACGTATTGTGCCCGCCAGGCGTGCGTGACGAGAGACGGGTTGAATATGCCGCTCCCACGGAGCTCTAATTTCTTTGAACGTAATTCTACAAAGATGTCGCCCTAACGGGGCTACGATTACTCACTTCACCAGCCACCACGTCAGGAGCGGTGCGTAGATGAGGCTGGGGAGATAGTCGGTGACGGGGATTTTTTTGAGTTCGAAGATGAGCAGGCCGATGCACGAGAGGAGCATTCCACCCGTGGCGTTCACGGAATTGACGAGGCCGTGCTCGGTCACGCTATGGGCGTCGAGGTAGGGCAGGGCGTAATTCGTGCACAGGAGCGTGATGGTGCCTTGCAACGCCATGACGGGCAGCGCGGCCAATATCACTCCGGGGCCGAACATGGTCACAAAGGTCATGCAGGCGAGGCCATCCATCGCGCCTTTGACGACGAGCGGATAGTAGTAGCCGCTCAAGCCATCATGCACGGAGCCCAGCCAAGCGAGCGGGGCGAGGCAAAACAACAACGCGCAGACGGTGAAGCCGTCGTTGAAACGGTTCATCATGCCGGTACGCCGGTTCGTGATCTGCAAGCTGGCATATTTGCCGAGACGATTGGAGGTCTTTTGCAGGTGCAACAGCTTGCCGGTGAGATTGCCAAGGATCATCGCGAGGGTGACGATGCCGAGTTGCGCGAGCATCTGGCGGATTGAGCCGCTGAGACTTTCCCAGACAAGTTTCAGGCCAAAAAAAACGGCCGAGACGCCCAGCAAGGTCTTCAGTTGGGCCTGTTGTTTGGCGGAAAGCGGCTTGAACATCAGTCCGATAATCCCCCCGAGGACGATGGCGCCTGCGTTGATGAACGTTCCGAGCACGGCTGAACTGAACCAATTTGCGGGGGAAGTGCAAAGAGAAATTATTAGCCTTGGACGGCCAATGTCCAAGGCTCCCTGGTAAGATCGCTGTATGATAAAGAACCGAGAACGAGAAATAGGACGAAACGGAGGCAAAGGAAAGGGGAGCGCGGAGATACGCTAAAATCTAAATGCGGCAAAAATTACCCAACCAGCACGTTCACAGGAGTGGAAATAAGGGTGAAATAGCCGCGATTTTCTGAAAATGGCCAAGCTCAAATTAAGGATAATTAAGGTTAATTAAGGGTCTTTTTTAACATCCACTTTTTGGTTCGTGTCGCAATGACCCAATCTGTTATTTTTTTTTGCGGTTCATGCCTAACGTTGTCAACATCCACGAGACTATCTCGTTGCCGCACCGGCGCGAAGTGATTTGGCCGATCTTGAGCCGGACGGAGTGGGTCAACCGCGCTATCGGCCTGCCGCCGGTGAAATATGTGATCAAGCCACGTCCGGAAGGCGGCAGCGAAGTTACGGCGCGCGCGAAGGCATACGGGATGTCGCTGCAATGGACGGAATATCCCTTCGAGTGGACGGAGCCAAAATTTTATCGGGTACGGCGGGTGTTCCATTCCGGCCCGCTGGTGGAAGCCGTGTTGGGTGTGCGTCTGAATGAAGCCGCTGGGGGTTGCACGATTGAGATATTCGGAGATTTCACGCCACGCAATGCGCTGGGCAAATTTCTCTCCCGACGGGTGTTAGGCCCGAAAACCTCGCGCGACCTGCGCACGTTGATCCAGGGTATCAGTGAAAACATCACCGCCCGGAGTGCGGTGGTGATGCCGAAATTGCCGACGGCAACGGCGAATTCCATGGTGCTTGATGAAGGGTTGAAAAAATTACGCGCGGAGAATTTTCCTGAGCCGCTGGTCACGCACCTGAAGACGTTTCTGGTCGAGAAGCCGGATGTGGAGATGTCGCGTATCCGGCCGTTTGCCGTGGCGCGGGAGTGGGAAGCGGACCGTTGGGATGTGTTGAAACTTTTCCTGCACGCGACCCGGGCGGGATTGCTGGACCTGAGCTGGGAAATCCTGTGTCCGAACTGCCGCTCGTCGCGCGCGCCGCGCGCCGCGTCTCTTGGTCAACTTGCGGCCGTGGCGCACTGCGAGGTCTGCAACATCAAGTACGACGCGGAGTTTGATAAATCGGTAGAGCTGAAATTTTCAGTGAATCCAGCGTTGCGTCCGTGCGATGAACAGACATTTTGTCTCGCCGGGCCGGGCGGAAAACCGCACGTGGTCAGCCAGATATATGTCGAGGCGAAACAAACGCGTGAGTGGGATGCGCCGGAACTGACGCATTACCTTCGATTGCATTCGCTTCAAGTGAAGAACGACACAACATTGCCGCCCGATGGAGACCTGGCCAAGCCGTTGGCTATCGAGGTCATGTGCGTCCCAGAACATTTTGATCTGCGCACCAGCGCGGCGAAAAATGCCGCTCATTCCATCCGCATCACGAACCCAAACCCATTTCCTGTATCGGTCGTTTTAGAGACAAAGAAACAAGGTGACGATGATATTTTGACGGCGTCGCGGGTGACGAACTGGCAGGAGTTCCGCGATCTGTTCACGCGCGAGGTGATTTCGCCGACGGAACGGATCACGGTGGGCGCACAAGTGGTGGTGTTCACCGACCTGCGCGGCTCGACGGCGATGTATTCACGCATCGGCGATGCGCCGGCTTATGTGGTGGTGCGCGACCATTTCAAAATCCTGTTCGAAGTGGTATCGGCGCATCATGGATCGGTGGTCAAAACCATCGGTGACGCGATCATGGCCACATTCAGCAACCTGCCGGAGGCGTTACTCGCCATTCGGGCGATGCACGAGCAGTTATCGCGTGAGAGTTCAGCCAAGGGTTCGCGGTTGCAGCTTAAATCCGCGCTGCACGTGGGGCCATGCCTGGCGGTGAACGCGAATGAACGGCTGGACTTTTTTGGCACGACCGTGAACTTTGCGGCGCGGTTGGTGGAACACGCGAATGGCGACGACCTCGTTTTGGCCGATGAGATTTATCAGCGCATCGATACACAGGTGTTTCTTGGCAAACTGGGGCATGCGGGTGTTTCGGGTGAAGAGCAGTTCACCGGGATTCCGCGTCCGGTGAAGGTCTGGAGCATCCCGATGGTGGGGTATGTGGTTGCGCCTATAACCAAATAATGCGATGCGAATGCCAAATTATGTTAAGCCATGGTCGCCGGTATTTGATTTATGATATGGGCAGGTACTACGAATGAATGTGGACACTGAATTATTGGCGAAGGACGCGGCTGTGATGACCAAGCGCAAACGCTTCGTGGATGCGGCGCATTGCCGCGTGGTGGACCGCGCGCCGATGTGGCTGATGCGGCAGGCGGGGCGCGCGTTGCCGGAATATCGCAAGCTTAAGGAGACTTACTCATTCGTTCAACTTGTGCAGAATCCTGAACTAGCCGTGGAAGTGACGTTGCAGCCGGTGCGGCGTTTCGCTTTCGATGCGGCGATCCTGTTCAGCGACATCCTCGTGATTCCAGAAGCCATGGGGCAAACGTATAAATTTCGCGAGACCGGCGGAATCGAGATGGATTTTACGGTGCAATCGGCGGCGGACATCGCAAAACTTTCGGTGGAACACGTGACCGAGCGTTTGAGTTATGTGGACAAGGCGTTGCGGATCTTGCGCAAGGAATTGGGCAATGATACGGCGCTGATCGGATTTAGCGGGTCGCCGTGGACGCTTGCGACCTTCATGATGGAAGGCGGCAGCGCTAAAAAATATTCGCGCGCCATGGCGTTGTTCCATGAAGACCGGAAAACGTATAACGCGCTGGCAGAAAAATTGACTGCGGCGGTGACGGCGTATCTGAAGATGCAGATCGCGGCGGGAGTGGACGTGGTGCAAATCTTCGATAGTCACGGTGGACATCTCGCGCCAACGGATTTTCAGGAAGCCAGCGGGCGCTGGATGCGGGAGATCACTGCGAAACTGGGCGGCAAAGTGCCGGTCATCGCGTTTTCACTCGGCACGCACGGCAATTGGAACGATTTGGTCGGCACGGGTGCGAACATCATCGGCATTGATTGGGAAACGAAACTGGCCGAAGCGCGGAAAGTGATTCCCGAAGGCATCGGGTTACAGGGGAACCTGGCACCGGCGTTGTTGTGCGATGCTACTCCGGAGACAGTGACCAAAGAGACGCGCGCCGTATTGGAAGCCATGCGGGGCAGGGCGGGGCACATCTTTAATCTCGGGCATGGTTTGACGCCGGGGGCAAAGTTGGAGAACATTACGGCATTGGTTGACACCGTGCAGAATTTCAAATGAATACCTTACAGGTAGACCTGGATCTGGTGAAAAAGTATAACGTGGCCGGGCCGCGTTATACGAGCTATCCGCCCGCCACAAAATTCACCGACGCCATCACGTGGGAGCAGCTCTCGGAAAAGATCGAGGCCAATAACCGCACGACGCGCGATCTCTCCATCTATTTCCATATTCCCTTCTGCGAAACACTGTGCTGGTTCTGCGGCTGCACCACGGTCATCACGCTCAATCACGACAAAGGCCGTGATTACATCGATTACCTCGGGCGCGAAGTGGCGTCGATGGCGCCGAAGCTGAATCCGGCGCGCAAGGTGGTGCAACTGCATTTTGGCGGCGGGTCGCCCACGTTTTTGCGTCCGGACGAGATCCGCCGGCTGGGTGATATCATCCACAAGCATTTCAAATTTTCGCCGGACATCGAGGCGAGCGTGGAAGTGGACCCGCGCCGGCTCACGCGCGAGCACCTGGTGGCGTTGCGGGAGGTCGGTTTCAACCGTGCGTCCATGGGCGTGCAGGATTTCAACCCGAAGGTGCAGGAAGCCATCCATCGCATCCAGCCGCGCGAGATGACGCAGCAAGCGATGGACTGGATGCGCGAACTCGGGTATGGCTCGATCAACCTGGACTTGATCTATGGTTTGCCGTTCCAGACACCGGAGTCATTCAATGAAACGCTGGAGACGGTGCTGGAGATGAAGCCGGACCGGCTGGCGGTGTTCAGTTATGCGCATGTGCCGTGGATAAAACCGGCGCAAAAGATTTTGCAGGAAAAAGTTTTGCCGACGCCCGAGACTAAATTGGAAGTATTGAAATTGGTCATCGAAAAGCTGACGGCGGATAACCAATACGTTTATATCGGGATGGACCACTTCGCGAAGCCGACCGATGAGCTGGCGGTGGCGCAGCGCAATAAACAATTGCAGCGGAATTTCCAGGGTTACAGCACGCGGGCCGGGTCGGATATCTATGCGTTTGGGATGTCGAGCATTTCGCAGATTCCCGAGGCGTACTGGCAGAACGAGAAGGAATTGCCGAATTATCAGGAAGCGGTGGATGCCAGCAAGGTGCCGCTGCAACGTGCCTATTTTGTCACGGAAGAGGACAAGATACGCCGGGAAACCATCATGCGGGTGATGTGCGATCTGTCGCTGGATTTTGGGTCGATGTCGCAGCGTTTGGGCATCAATTTTGAGCATCATTTTAAGGCGGAACTGGCTTCATTGGCTCCGTTTGAAAAGGATGGTTTGATACGGTCGCGGCAGGGTGGCATTGATGTCACGGACAGCGGACGGCTGTTTATCCGTAACATCGCCATGTGTTTTGACAACACGTTGGGGGAGATTGGCGAACGGCGCCATGCCAAAACAATTTAGGCCGCTGAAGGGAACCGAAACAACCCGCTAACACCATTTATTCGGTTGACAATTAACATATTATTCATACTGTTAAAGAGAACATAACACTCGGTTTTGACGGAGCAGGTATGAAATTCATCAAATATCTTTTTACCGGTTTAATTCTAGGCGGAATCATGATGGCTTCGGTAGCCACCAGCTATGCTGCCGATGGGACTACCCCCGCAAAAGTTGTCCGCGTGAAGGGAGATGCCCGTTACACCACGGATAACACCACTTGGCATACCTTGAAGGTCGGCCAGAAAATCGAGCCCGGCACCGTCATCCAGACCGGTGGAAATGACTCCATGGTGGATATCATCCTGGGCGAGGGCGAAGTGGACCAGAATCCCCAGCCGTTGAGCAGCTCAGTCAATTTCAATCCTGAGGCTCAGCAGAACCTGGTGCGTATCTGGGCGGACACCACTTTGGGCATCGATAAGTTGACCCAGATGCAGATGGGCTCTGAAACCATGACCGACACGCAACTGGATCTGCGCGCCGGCACCGTTTTTGGCACGGTATTGAAACTTTCGCCTACCTCCAAGTACGAGGTCAAGGTCCCGAACGGCGTGGCCGGTATCCGTGGAACGATTTACCTGATCAGCGCGACCGGCGTTATCGGGGTATTGCAGGGGTCGGTCATCGTGGCCTACATGGATGCCAGCGGCAATCCCGCTACCAAGCAGGTGGATAAAGGCTATGAGTTTGATACTCACACCGGCGAAATCAAGCCGTTGTCCCAGTTGAACCTCGGACAATTACTCCGGCTGGCCTGGGAAGCCCAGATTGTCATCAACAAACCGGCGACGGTTACGACCGACCATACGATCTACGAAGTTTCCCCGGTCGTGAAACAGAATCATTAACGGGCACAATTGATCTTTGAAACCAGAGCAACCTTGTGTTGCTCTGGTTTTTTTGTTTAGTTCGCCGCAGTGAAGCTACAGCCCGCCAAGCTCGTCCCGGTATTCCTCATCCTTGGTGTCATTGTTTTAGTCTGCCTGTTGAGCGGGTTGCGGCTGAATTTCTTTGAGCGGTTGGAGTGGATCACCTATGACATGCGCGCCCGGGCCGCGCTCAATCTGCCCCAACCTCATGGAACGAACTTTGGGTTTGTTTACATGGATGAGGACAGTATCAAAGCCGTCCAAAACGGGTCGCTGGGTTTTCATTTCGGATTGTTGTGGCCGCGCCAGGTCTATGGCTGCCTGTTGCAGGAATTGGAGGCGCAGGGTGCGAAGACCGTGGCGTTCGACATCCTCTTCGGAAATCCGCGCCCGGACCATCCACCCATCCAGATGCAGGACGGCAGCCTTGTAGAATCGGATGACTTTTTTGCGATGGAGCTGCATCGGGCCGGCAACGCCATCATCGCTGAGACTGAAGACGTGCATCCGCCGTCGTCGTTCGCGACCAATGCGCTGATGGGTGATATCACCACTGAAAAGGATGTGGATGGTGTGTTGCGCCGCGTCCGGGCCTTTCATGACTATGTCCGGTGGCATCCGGCTTTTGAACAGGCCGCGCGCGAGTATGGGTTGGATCTTTCCGCAACAAAGGTGGAAACGAACCAGATCATTCTCTACCAGGGCGCGAAGGAGATTCCGGTGCCGCTGGACACGAACGGGGAGTTTTCCCTGGTGGATTTTGGCGCGAGGTTGCGGCCGGGCATGGCGACCACCGCGAAGCCGTTTGTCATGGAACGCGTGTGGCACATGGGGATCGTGATGGCGGCGCAGGAGCTTGGCCTGGATCTGCAGCAAGCAGATGTGGACCTGCCCCATGGACGCATCACGTTGCACGGCCCAAATGGCGTGGAGCGGGTCATTCCTGTGGATGAAAACGGATATTTCTATGTGGATTGGGGCATGAGCGCTGATGACCCACGCATCGCGCTGGAATCGATCGCCAGTTTACTGCTGCAAAACCGAAACCGGCGGGCAGGGCAGACCAATGAGACAGCAAATCGCTGGCAGGGAAAACTCGTGGTGGTGGGTTCGGCAGTGCAAGGCAACGACCTTACTGACCGTGGCGCGACGCCCATCCGCAAAGACACGCTCTTGGTAGGCAAATATTGGAATGTGGCGAATTCGGTCATCACCGGCCGTTTCATCCACCGTAGCAGTCCCGCAACCGAACGATGGCTTATCGCGCTGCTTGCGTTGCTATCGGCGCTGATGACGTGGCGGTTGCGGGTACTGGTGGCCACTTTGTTGGTGGTTTTGCTGTCATTCTCTTATATAGCGTGGTGTTTCTCGATGTTCGGGAGTGAGCGCGTCTGGCTGCCGATAGTATGGCCGGTGGTGGGTGGAATGATCATGACATACGTCTGCCTGATCACGTGGCGGGTCATCTTTGAGGAGGCGGAGAAACGCCGGGTGCGGGGCATTTTCTCCAAGATCGTTTCGCCGGATATCGTCAATGAACTGCTCAAGACCGAACGACTCTCGCTAGGCGGTTCGCGGCGCGAAATAACGGTGTTTTTTGCCGACGTGCGCGGATTCACTAATCTCACGGATGAAAGCCATGCGGTGGCCATGGAATACGTGCAGAAACACAAGCTCACCGATGCGGAAGCCGAAGCCTATCTGAACGAGCATGCGCAGGAATCATTGCGGACCGTGAACGGCTATCTCGGCCTGATCGCGGACATCATCAAAAAACACGGCGGCACACTGGACAAATACATCGGCGATTGCGTGATGGCGTTCTGGGGCGCGCCAACGGCGAACCGGCAACATGCATTGGCCTGTGTGCGCGCGGCCATCGACGCGCAACGGGCGATGCGGGAATTGAACCTGCAACGAAAGGCGGAGAATGACAAGCTGGAGATAGAGAACCAGGCGCGCATCTCGGCGGGATTGACCCCCAAGCCTTTGTTGTCGCTGCTCATGTTGGGCAGCGGCATCAACACGGGATTGACGACGGTCGGCCTGATGGGGTCGGAATCGCATATCTCGAACTACACGGTGTTCGGGCGGGAAGTGAACCTGGCGAGCCGGTTAGAAGGCTTATCTGGACGAGGCCGCATCCTCATCGGTGAGACGACGTATGTGCACCTGAAGCGCGATGATCCGATGTTGGGGGCCAAGTGCGTGGAATTGCCGTCGCAGGAAGTGCGGGGATTCCGCACGGCGGTGAAAGTTTACGAGGTGCCCTGGCTGCCGGAGGGGGCGCGGTCCATAGACGAGGAATTTCAATCGACGCCGACGGGCGAGACGATATTTATTCCACGGCGCCCGAAGTTATCCTGATGGCGGCCGTGTGCTGTAAAGCACGCGAACGGATTCACGGGAGAGAATGATGATCGTAAAAATGCCGAGGACAGTCCCGAGCGGAATGTGCAGGCAATCGATGGCGGCGACCACGAAGGAGAAGGTGCGGTTTTTTCTCGCGCGAAGGCATATGCCGGAGATGACGTTCAGCACAGCTGACGTGATGAACCATAAGCTGAAGATGAGATAGAACCATTTGAAGATGGCCAGGATTTCCGGAGGCGGTGGTGTTTGTTTATGGTTTTCCCAGAACTGGGGGTTTTCCATGATGGCATGGAAGAACGCATAGTGGGCGACGAGGAGCAGCAGTGCGATAACCGCCAAACCCGCTCCCACAAAATGAAAGATAGCGAGCAGGTCCAAGTGGCTGCCATCGATCTTGCGTTGAGCTTGAATTGGAAAAGCTGGTGGGAATGGAGGGGTTGGGTTCATGGTTCTTCGCCTATTTCACAATGCAAGTTTCTCGAAGGACTGTTTGCGCCAATTCATTGAGCTTGAGGACGGTGTTCCAGTTGCGCACGGTGACGGGCGTGCCGGCGAGCCGGTCGAACAGGGCAGGGAGCTTTGACTTGCCGGCGCCGTTGGCAAAATGGAACCAAAGTGTATCGTCAATCTGGACCACTTGCTCACCGTTATCGGCGCGTTCGCGCAGTTTTTCGGCGGCGTCGGGTTTTGGCAGACCTTTCGACAGGCCGAGCATAACGAATCTGGGTTCCTTCTTCGTGGCCGCCGCAAAGGGATTGTTTTTTATGTAATTGGGCCACTGGGTGGCGGAGCGAACGATGACCGGGATGGCGATGCCCCAGCGCTTTTGGATGGCGCGCTCGAGAGTGGCTTCAAGCTCACTGGCTGTGGAGGTGGCGTTGAAAACGAGATTGCCGCTTTGGATATAGGTTTGCGCGCAGTCTGCGCCGATATCCGCGCAGAGCGAACGGAGTTCGGCCATGGGGATGAGGTTGTTCCCGCCGACATTGATGCCGCGTAACAAGGCGATGAAGGTGGTGGGAGGGTTTTTCAATCCCCGCTCCATTGGCAATCATGGCTGGCCTTGTGATACGTGCTCATGCGGCTGGTCAGACAATGGATAACGGGGAAAGTTGTTGCGTCAAAGGCGAAAATTAGCAGCCGAAAATAAAAATCCTGCAATTGCTTGCAGGACGATTCTTTACATTCGAATAAAGCCGAAACTTCGTGTCTGGCTATTATCCGTATCGCTAAGCGATAAGGACCCGTGCGAACGGCCCGGCCTTAACCCCCGGGAGAATGGGCCGCGTACGCGCTCGGCGGGGCGGATGGTGATTGCGCCGCCGCGTGAGGCGTGGCTGCGTCCGGGCTGGGATGTGCGCAACCGGTGAAAGACAGCAATGCAGCGAGCAGGCTGATAGCTGTGACTGCGGTTCTGAGTGCTTTCATTGTTTCCTTTTTGGTTTTTACGACGTTGTATCCTTGCTCCGTCTGGCCATCAGTCATGTAGGAAGCTTTTCCCTGATTGGGATTGGAACGGGTAACCAGGGAAAGGTTCCACGCCTAATGGTAACCATTGGTTGTTTTTATGACGACTCGGGAAAAGAGTCAACCTCAAAAGGTGTTGTATTTTATACAATGGCAGGAGCTCAGTTTCTTAAGTGATATCCCCGCGGCGACGCCGCACTTTCTCCCGTTTCACGGGCGAGGGCATAGCGGCAACTTAAACAAAAACACCGTCCCTGGCGGAGGGACGGTGTTTACGGTCAAATAAAACCGGTTGAAATGGCTTTAGGTAGTGGGTTTCTTGGCTTTCGCCTGCTGCATCTCCTGCTCAATCTTGCGGCCAATCTTTTCTCCCCAGGCACGGCCGATGTCGCCGGATTCCTTGGAGACCTGCGGCAAAGTGGAAAGAATTTTTTGGCCAGCGGGGCTTTCGTAAAAGTTGTTCACGGCTTTGAGGTCATCCAGCGTGTAATATTTGTCATACACGGGGATGATCAGCTCGATCAATTCGCGCATGTCCATTTCCTGCTCGGCTTTGGCCCAAAATTCATCGGGAACGCCAGTTGACTGGGATTTGAAGGTGTCGAGCATCTGCACCTTCATCTGGTTCATGAGCTTTTCCATGCCGGTGAGGCGAAGAAGTTTTTGGATCTCGGCGCGCTTTTCCGGGGCGATATCAGCCCGGGCGATTGAAACGAATGACGCGACGACGAGCAGGGCGACGATGAATAGTTTTTTCATGATTTGATGGATTAAGATTTTCGCAACGCAGCGACAGCAAAGCGGAAATCGGAAGAGTGGGAAAGAAAAATAACCCAAACATCCCAAGCCGGACTTTATCAAGATATGTGAATCGCGACCTTACTGTGGAAGGACTTTCCGATAGGGAAGGGAATTGGTGTTCAGGCTCCGCCACTGGCGTGCGCGGTCGATCTGTTTTTGGCGAAGCTCTTCCGTGGTGATGTTCACCTTGAAGGTGGCCTTGTTCTGCTCCCACCATTTTTCCCATTGATCCGGCTGGTCGGCGGGAAAGGTTTGGCCGGTCAAATCTGTAAGATAGTTATATACTCGGGCCCGGATAGCCGCTTCCGGATCTCGCAACAAGGGAATGAGCAATTCAACGGTAACCGTGTCCAGCTCATTTCTCATGATGGTGGCGAGGCCCAGCAGGCGCACCATCGTGTTGGAATTGAGCAGTAACGGCCTGGCTTCCTCAGGGGAGATGCCTTCCGCGCCAGGACCTGCCGATCCCCGAAGATAGGCCACAGCCATGCCAGCCAATTCCAAACGAGGCCCGCTGAACAATGACAACAAATCCTCTCGGGGAATTTTCACGTTGGGTATGCTCATGAGTATTCGTAAACCGGAAATCTGAATGTCTGCGTTCGTGTCTTTCAACATCTGGAGAAAAAGAGGAATATGTTTCGGGGTTTCGTCCCGCTGTTCCCTCAGATACCACTGTGCGCCTTGGCTGATTTCCTCGTAATCATCCCGCAACAATCCCAACATGCGGTCATAAATGAGCGGGCTCTGAGAATTTTCAGCCGCATACACGGCGTGCAACCGTATCTCTGGGTCGGGATCGTTTAGCAGGGTGGTTATCAGTTTCACCAGTTCTGGATCCATCCCGCGGTGTGTGTCGGGCTCCTCGTCTTCTGACCGGCTATGATTGCCTCGCGAGACGGTAACCATATTTTCGGCCATCGACATGGCATGGGCGCGTATTACCGGATTGGTATTCTGTATAGCGGCGATCAAAGCAGGGCAGCCATTGGTTCCGAGCTGTAAGAGGCTGGCGGCGGCAAACGCGCCTTCATTGTCCGCAAGTGCGGCGGTGAACACCGGAACGGCCGGATCAAACTCCAGGTCGCGCATCTCTTCCGGCTGGAAGGTCCAGGTCCGTTTCATCAGCCACCATTCTTTTCCTTTGCCTAAAAGCGCTATTCCACGGCTGCAAACCGGAATATCCTTTCGTCCCACCGTCGCATACTGAACCAGTTTACTTGAGTCTATTTCTGACCGGCTGGCGAGTTGGTTGTCAGGCTCGGGATAGGTTGGTTCCAAACGTGGCGACATTCCTCCGACCCGGGCGGCCATCTCTGCACGCATCTTCCGCATCCGCTCCACTGATTCGGCACGCCTTGCGATCATGTTGGTCCGATACTGGTAATTTGCGGCCTGATCTTTTTCGAATGATGCCTTTTCCACCAGTGGTTCCGGCGAGAGGACATAGACCTGCACTTCGGATGGGGTGTGGTTGAGTGAGGAAATCTTCAGCGGAAACACACAACGCTCGCTGGCGAAGGTTATCTGGAGCGGATTTAATTCGCCGCTGGCAAGTTTCTCAGCCTTTGTATCCAGTGACCCGTGTTCCAGGTTGATTTTCACTGCGATGAAATACCAGCCCCGCTTCACGTACGAATCGATGACGTCCGTCGCCTCCGTGTGGAAAGTGAAATCGTTGGTTTTGAGCCAGCTTTGTAGCGCGCCGGAATCCTTCGTGGACAATACCGCAATGTTGTACGCGCCGACCGTTTTGACCTCGACGACTGTGACTGGCGGTTCCTCCGCAGCTTTTCCATATGCCCCGCTGGACATGCCCATGGTCATAGATTCCAGCCCAGCCCGTTCTCTTTTTTGCGTGAATTTGCTCAATTCATAAAAACATTCCATCGAGCCTTTCTTCACGGTCGGCAGATTGGGCACAGGAATGAGCCAGCCAAATTCATCGAGCGGGCCGTCGTATTTGACCTGGAGAATCAATTCTTCGTGGCCGGAGTCGTAGGCGATGATGGCTTTTTGCGTGGGTTCGTTGATATCCTTTTGTTTATCCCACACGAATTTTTGGGCGACAAAACAGCCATCGGCGTGGAGGTTGAAGGCGGTGGCTGCCAACACGAGGAATCCTAGAATTCCGATGGTCAGACGAAGTGAAAAAGACTGATAGCCCCGGATCCATGAATCAGTTTTCATGATGAAAGCCTGAACCTGAATCGGGATTCTGTCACGGCGGAAGTTTGGGTGGTGGCTGGTTAACGATGGACAGATTCAAGCCCTGGTCAAATAGCCGGGGAGACGCTGGCGGCGGTTGCCGCGCAAAGACTGGATGATATTGGTTACCATCCAAAAGACGGCGGCGAGGCAAAAGAAGATGAAAATGGTTTCCAGCGGCATGGACCGGTTCGGGGCGTGTTGGGTTAAGGCGTCGAAATTCCTGGCAGATCCTCCGTTCAAAAAGTCTTGCACAGCTTGTGCAGGGGGGGGTTGTATTTTTAGAGCAGTGAAGCTTGGTAAGTCTTTTCCTTGCAACTATTTGCGCAGGCAAAATATTTTTTCAACAAAATGCGATTTGTGTGACCAGCACAGCGACAAAAAGAGGTGGGATGTGGTATAAGAAGGGTTGCTCTTTGAAATAGAGCGAATGGTTAAACGGGTGATTCGTTAAATGAGTCATCAGTCATCCCTACGCTACTGTGTAAGCACCCGCGTCTCGCGGGTTCAATTCGGCATCCCGCCGAATTGGGAATCGCGAACCTCATACGCCGTTTATCAAACAGCGATGCGATAACTGGCATCGTAAGAGTTTTGGGCGGGACGCCCAAAACCACCCTCCAGAGGAGGGTGCTACATACAGCAGGCGACCTCACCCTGATTCCGACCAATTCCGACCAGTTTAAAGTATTTTAAGAAAAAACCTAGGGGGTAGGAAGGCCCTGCAAGGGTCAGTTGGCGAAGGACACAAGCCAGCCAACGCCAGCCAGCTAAAGGCAACCTTAATTGCGGTGAATGGTAAGCCCAACTTTGTTCCTTCGTTGCTTCGTTGTTAAATCCACTCCCCGGTTTACGGCCATTTCCAACCAATTCAAACCTCTTTTACAGGGTGGGATAAAATTTCGCTTTAGGTGGCAATTGCCAAAACCCAAAACCGGGTGTAATTAGCACGCGGAAATTCAAACCACCTTTTAATCTATGAACCGATTGCATCGCAGACAATTCATTCAACGCGCCGGGTTGGCCGGTATCTCGGTGCTGGGGCTTTGGGGAGGATTGAGCCGGGTCATGGCCGATCCTGACCCGGCACCCGGCAGCGCACCGGCTCCCACCGGAAATACCGAAGCAGAGATCCATTCGTTCAAATTCGGCGGCGTGGATGCCTATGTGATTTTGGAGGGCGTCATCAATATGCCGGGTGTGCAACCGGCCTTTGCGCCGGAAGCGAAGCCGGAGGAACTGGAAGCGGTGATGCAGCGTAATTTTGAATCGTCGCATCGCCTGGCGATGAGCCTGAATGTGCTGGTGCTGAAGCTGAAGTCCGGCGTGGTGATATTCGATTCGGGCGCGGGACAATTGTTTGGGGCGGCGGCGGGCCGGCTTTTGCAGGGGCTGGCGAAGATTGGGGTTTCGCCGGCAGACGTGAAGACGATCTATGTGACGCACGCGCACACCGATCACATCGGCGGACTGTTAGACGGCGATCGATTGGTTTTTTCTTCGGCAACGATTGTGGCGTCAAAGACAGAAGTGGATTTTTGGCTGTCGGATTCGCCGGATTTATCCGGACTGAAGTTGGATGAGGCGAGTCGGAAGCCGATGATAGAGAAGATGAAGCAAATCCTGACGACAGTGAAGCCTAAGCTGGAATTGCATGCGCCCGGGGCCTTGAACCCAGAGGTGGAGATGGTGGCGGCGCCGGGACATACACCGGGGCATTCGATGTATCGGGTGACGGTGGGCGGGGAAACACTGCTGGTCATCGGCGATGCGGTCCACGTGTGGTCCTGCCAGTTTGACCGTCCGGATTGGTCAATGATCTTTGACGTGAAGCCCGATGTGGCTATCGCGACCCGCAAAAAGTTGTTCGCCAAAGCAGCCGATGAGCGAACGGTGATACAGGCTTATCATCTGCCTTTCCCGGGCCTTGGCAACGTGCGGAAAAACGGGAACGGGTTTGAGTGGGTGCCCAAGTCGTGGGTGTAGAGATTTTCTTCCTCGTCACTTGCGGGTGAATTGATACAGTACCGGCCATGCGAACGGCGATTTACCCCGGCAGTTTTGATCCGCTGACGAACGGTCACCTGGATGTGATCGAGCGCGCGACGAAGCTGTTTGACCGCGTAGTGGTGGCGGTGGCGGCGAACGAGGGCAAGAAGCCGTTGTTCACCCTGAAGGAACGCGTGGACCTGGCGACGCGCAGCGTAAAGCATCTGAAGACGGTGGAAGTGGATTCATTCGACACGTTGCTGGTGGACTATGTGCAGAGCCGCGGGGCGCGGGCCATCGTGCGCGGATTGCGCGCCGTATCGGATTTTGAGTTCGAGTTCCAACTGGCGTTGATGAACCGGAAGTTGAACGAACAGGTGGAAACAATTTTTATGATGCCGAAGGACACCTATACCTTCCTGAGCTCGCGGATCGTGAAAGAAATCGCGCGGCTGGGTGGAGATGTGCGGGCGTTTGTCCCGGCGCACGTGGAGAAAGCGCTCAAAACTAAACTGCGCAGTAAACTTTGAGTTTTTGATTTTTGGTTTTAAGCTGGTAGCAGCTTAAGATCGAGAGCTTTAAACGAAAACTGTCATGCCCCTTACATTCAACATCCGTCACCTGAACAGGGAGGACTTGCATCTGAAAGGCCAGCTGCCGGTAGCGGAGCTGGATCTACAGGATGAGGAAGTGGTGCATCCGGGCCCGCCGTTGGATTATGACCTGGAGGTGCAAAAGGTTGAGGATGCCGTGCTGGTCACGGGGAAACTGAGCTTGATCCTGGACTGTGAATGTGTCCGGTGCCTGAAACCGGTGAAATTTCACATCGATATACCCGATTGGGCGGCCCATTTACCCCTAATTGGGGAGGAAAAGGTGGCCGTAGTGAATGATTCGATAGACTTGACGGAACTGGTGCGTGAAGATATTCTGCTGGCGTTTCCGCAACATCCGTTGTGTAGTCCGGATTGCGGGGGGCTGCCTCCCAAATCCAGCAAGAGGCAAAAAATCAGCGGTAAAACTCCCAGTGAGGATGTTTCGTCGCCATGGACAGAGCTGGAAAAATTAAAATTTAAGTAAAACATATGGGCGTTCCAAAGAGAAAACCGTCGACGAGCCGCATGAAGATGCGTCGTGCTTACAACAGCGTGCTCAAGCTGCCACAACTGAACACCTGCCCGCAATGCGCGGCGCCTTATGTGCCCCACCGGGTTTGCCCGGCGTGCGGTTTCTACAAAGGCCGTCAGGTCATCAGTGTTTCAGCTGGTGCTTAATTGACTTAACTGAGAATCGCGGCCGGCCACGTCGCCGCGATTTTTCTTTTATATGCGAATTGCAGTGGATGTCATGGGCGGCGACCACGGTTGCGGGCTTGTCATTGCCGCAGCAAAACGCGCCCTTGAGACCAACAAACAGATTGAAGCGCTTTATCTGGTCGGCAACAAAGCCGATATCCATGCGGCGCTTCCCCCCGGCGGCTTTCGCGACCATCGCGTCAAGGTCATCCACACCACGGAAGTCGTCACCATGGACGACAAGCCGGTCAATGCTTTGCGCAAGAAGAAGGATTCGTCCATCGTGCGCGCGGCGGAACTGGTGAGCGAAGGCAAGGCGGATGCGCTGATCTCGCTGGGGAATACGGGAGGACTTTTTGCCGCGGCCACGTTCAAAGTGGGGCGGTTGGAGGGCGTTGATCGCGGTTGCATCGCCACGATGGTACCGCGCCAGGACAATGAATTTGTGCTGGTAGACGCGGGTGCGAACATCGAGTGCAAACCGATGCACCTGGCGCAATTCGCAGTGATGGGCAGCGTTTATTCCAAGGAAGTGCTGGGACGCAAAAAACCTCGCGTGGGTGTGCTCAGCATCGGCACGGAGGATTCCAAGGGTAACGAGTTGACGCTGGCCGCATTCAAGCTCTGCAAGCGATTGGATAACATCAATTTCATCGGCAACGTGGAAGGCCACGATCTTTTCAAGGACCACGTGGATGTGGTCGTGTGCGACGGCTTTGTGGGCAACATCGTGCTGAAAGCAGCAGAGAGCCTGGCAGTCGCGATGTTTTCCATGCTCAAGCGTGAGCTGATGAGCAACCCCAAACGGCAGATCGGCGCATATCTCGCGCAGAGCGCGTTCCAGGCTATCCGCAAGCGGATGGACCCGGAGGTTTATGGCGGCGCGCCCTTGCTGGGCTTCAAAGGCACGGTGATGAAGGCGCACGGTTCGGCCCGCGAGCGGGCGGTCGTGAGTGCATTCCGTGTGACGGCTGAGACAGTGTCGCACCAGGTGAACAAGATCATCGAGCGCGAGATAGCGCGGGCCAATGAGATTTTAGACGCGGCTGGCGCTGCCGGAGCCGCACCAGCTTCTGAATGAGTAACACAAATCAATTTATCAATCCGCGGGCGGCTAATGGTTACCAGGGACGTTCGTGCGCGATCACGGGAGTGGGTTCTTATGTTCCAGAAAGAATCCTGACCAATGCGGACCTGGAAAAGATGGTCGAGACTTCGGATGAATGGATCATCACCCGTACGGGCATAAAAGAGCGGCGCATCGCGGCGGCGGAGGAATTCACTTCCGACATGGCAGCGAAGGCGGCTGCGCGCGCGATGGAAATGGCGAAGGTCACTGCTGACCAGATCGACCTCATCATCGTGGCCACCATCACGCCGGATATGCCGTTTCCTTCCACGGCGTGTCTTGTCCAGCGGAAGATCGGAGCAAAACGCGCGGCCTGTTTCGACATGGAAGCGGCCTGTTCGGGTTTTGTTTACGCGCTGGAGATAGGCCAACAGTTTGTGATGTCGCGCACGTACAATACCGTACTGGTCATCGCGGCAGAGAAGCTTTCATCCATTGTGGATTGGACCGACCGCAATACGTGCGTGTTATTCGGCGATGGCGCGGGTGCGGTGATTTTGCAACACCGGGCGGATTCGCATGGCCTGATGACCGTGGTCATGGGTGCGAACGGCGAGGATGCCGATCTGCTTTATATGCCCGGCGGCGGGAGCCGTTGCCCGGCAACTCCGGCTTCGGTGACTGGCAAGCAACATTATTTGCACATGGCAGGCAAAGAAACGTTTAAGAGCGCGGTGCAGGCCATGCAAAGTGCGGCAACGGAGGCATTGCGGCGGTGCAAGCTGGATATTTCGCAGATCAAATGCATCATTCCACATCAAGCTAACCAGCGCATCATCAGCGCGGTAGGAGACCGTTTGGGGGCCACGTCAGAGCAGCTTTTTGTGAACCTGGAGAAATACGGCAATACGTCGGCGGCATCCGTGGCCATTGCGCTGGATGAGGCGGTAGGCGGGGGCAAGATACAGCGTGGCGACCTGGTGTTATTGGTCGTTTTTGGGGCCGGTTTGACGTGGGGAGCGGCCGTATTCGAATGGTGAGAGTTTATTGACGACAGCCAACTTTGTGTTAAATTGATTTCATATTATGAGTGCGCGTAGTATTACCCAGAATTCCTCTCTCCAACAGCCAGTTACCGTCCAAAGCCGCCAGGTCAACCTGTCACTGACAGAAGACAACGTGGTGATCCACAAGAACGGCATTGAATTTCGCAGCCCGGCGCCGTTTGCGTCGTGGACTGAAATGACCGTGACGCTGAAATCTCCCGAGGACGGAACGGTGAATTGTTCCGGCGTGGTCATCTCCTGCTCGGGCAGCAAACATGCGGGGTATCACGTCTCCATGGTGTTCACCGGCATGTCCAAGCAGGCGCAGACCCGCTTGAGCATGATGGCGCTGGTCTGAAATTTTTCGCATGAGCTCCCGTTGAAGACCTGTTCTTCAACGGGATTTTTTTTCGCAAAACGATTCTCGTGTTTTGTTGTCCAACATTCGATGGTATTTGTTTCATATGGAAATCTTTCAACGGATCTTGAAGACGGCAGTGGACGGCGGGGCTTCGGATGTCCACCTGAAGATTGGCGCGGCGGTCATCTTTCGCATCAACCGGCAACTTATCGCCATTGATGCGCCGGCGCCGACCGAGGAATGGATGAACCGCATCGTGGCCCAGTTACTGCCTCCGCACCTGAAGCAAAAGCTGGAGTCAGACCGAGAAGTTGATTTTTCGTATTATGTGCCGGACGTCGGCCGTTTTCGCACTAACTTGTTCCAGCAGCGCGGACAGTGGTGCCTGGCGATGCGTTACGTGAAAACGAACGTTCCCAGCTTTGAGGAGTTGGGATTGCCGGCACAATTGCGGACGATTGCCGAATCGCCGCGAGGCATCGTGCTGGTGGCCGGGGCAACGGGCTGCGGCAAATCCACGACATTGGCCGCAATGGTCGAGCACATCAACGCGAACTTTAAAAAACATCTCATCACGCTGGAAGATCCCATCGAGTACGTTTTTGAGGACAACCAATCCGTCATAGAACAGCGCGAGATAGGACTGGATACGCTCTCGTTTCATCACGCATTGACGCACGTCCTGCGGCAGGACCCGGACATCATCATGATCGGTGAAATGCGTGACGCGCTGAGCTTTACCGCGGCCATGAGCGCGGCGGATACGGGGCACCTGGTGTTGTCCACTGTGCACACTACAACGGCGGCTCAATCCATCAGTCGTATTCTGGACTTTTTCAAGGCGGAAGACCGGGAACAGATCCGCCGCCAACTCGCCGGCACCTTGCAGGCGGTGGTCTGCCAGCGCATGGTGGGTACACTGACCGGGTCCATGACGCCTGCGGTGGAGATACTCATCAATACGGGCACGGTGAAAAAACTCATCGAGGAAAACCGGCTCGATAAATTAGGTGCGGCCATCGAGACGGGGCAGGACGAGGGAATGCAGAATTTCAACCAGGCCTTGTTCCAACTGGTAAAGGCGGGCAAGGTTGCCCAGAAGGAAGCACTGGCCAAGGCAACCAATCCCCAGGCGCTCGAAATGAATTTCAAGGGAATCTTCCTGGACGAAGGCCGCCGCATCCTGAGCTAAGCAGGCTCAATCGTTCGGCGAAATCTTTTTCACAATCATCTCTACCGTGCGGTCAATGGCGCCGAGATTCCCTTGGACAAATTTTTGCGCATTTACGCCCAGTTGCGCGCAGCGTTCCGGTGAGGCGAGCAGGTCGCCGAAGGTTTTTTCCAGCTCAGCGGTGTCACGCACCTGGATGGCGCCATCCTGCGCAAGCAGGCCCCGGACGGCGTCGGCAAAATTTTGCATGTTGGGCCCAAAAACGACCGGCTTGCCCAGGGCCGCGGGTTCAATTGGGTTTTGTCCGCCAGCCGCAGTGATGCTTTTACCTACGAAGATGACCGCGGCATCCTCGTAGAAATATTTCAGCTCGCCGGTGGAATTGACGATGAGACATTCCACCTCATTGAGGCCGAGCTGCGTTTGGGCGCCCACTTCACTACGATAGGCAAATTTCACACCTTTAGAACCCACATCGCGGCCGACGTCACGACCGCGTTCGAAATGCCGGGGGACAATGACCAAAAAGAGTTCGGGAAATCTTTTGCGCAGCCGGAGAAAGATCTCGGCGAGGATGGCTTCTTCGCCGGCATGGGTGCTGCCAGCGACCAATAGGCGCGCGTTCGGCGGGACGCCGATCTGTTTCAACATGCGTTCGACATTGAGCAGGCGGCGTTCATGTATTTTTGCCGCGTCAAATTTGAGACTGCCTATGATATTGATGGCTTCCGGACGGCAACCCAGCTCGCGGAGCCGGGCGGCGTCGGCCTCGTTCTGAGTCCCGACTCCGGCGAACGAAGCGAACAATGGCTTAAACAGGCGGGAGAACCGTTTGTAGCCGCGATAAGAACGGTCCGAAAGCCTGGCATTGACGAGGAAAATCGGGGTGCCACGCTCGTTGGCGCGCCAGATGAAATTCGGCCAGATTTCTGCCTCGACCAAAATGATGGCCTTCGGATGCATCGTGGACAGGGCGCGGGAGACGTATTTGCGGCGGTCGATGGGGTAATAGATTTTCGTGATGTGCGTGGGGAGTTTTTTGTCTAATTCGCCCATGCCGGTGGTGGTGGTGGTGGAGACGACGATCTTGATGTTTGGCAGGTGCGGTTCCAGGGCGCGGATCAATTGGGTGCAGATGTTGACCTCACCGACGCTGACGGCGTGCATCCAGATGATATCCCGGTTGGTGATGGCCTGCTTGATATTGGTATCATACATTCCGAAGCGCTCGAGAAATCCATCAAGCCAGTTTCCCCGCCGGCGCATGCGCCAGAAGTAATACGGCGACGTTATCCAGAAGAACGTCGTGAACAAGATGTTATAAAGAGTTCGCACCAATCTGATCCAGAATTATTTGGATAACTACTTTTCCGCAATCCAAAGCGGAGCGCAAAGAAAATGTTTTAGAAAATTTACCCTGAAATGGAGAAAAATCTTGTGTCAGGAGCGTCGGGAGGCAAAACCACCGGAGTTTGCTAACGCAGATATAGCTCCGGCGGCTTTGCCGTCCCCAATCCGTTGCTGGACGGGCGGACAGCCAGACGACCGCATTTGCGATCGCATGAAGGCTGTTTACCCGCCCGTCCAGATCAAATCACGTCGCGTGCCTGTGCTGGATGATCGCAACACGAGCAGCCGTTTGCGCGGGCGGAGGTCATTCGCCCGTGGAAACGACTGCCCGGCTGGCACCCTGCGTTATAGATGGCAGAGTTCATACGGCGAGCAGCATGGCGCTGCGTTCCCGAATGCGTCCTTGTTTTTCGACCTGCCGCAGGGCGGCTTCGGCCTTTTCATCAAACAACGCCGGGAAAACGAGCGTGGGGTAGGGGGTGACCCAGGCCAGCGCAGCGGCTTCATTGGCGGCCCGGCGGATGTATGCGACCCCACCGGCCTGTTCCAACCGGTAGAGCTTTTGGCGTAAAAGCCGGGCTTTAAGCCGTTCCAACTCATTATCCTGCACCGCCCGGAAGGGCGCTGGCGGCATAGGTTGCAATTCGAACCGTGTTTCCGGCCCGAATCGTGTCGTTAGTCTATTTTTATTCATTTTTTACCTTTCTTTGGGCCGCGCGAGGCGGCGCCGTTATTCCAAACAAAAAACCCGCGTTTGACTGGCAAACGCGGGTTTTATTGGAAATCTGTTCTTGTCTTAGAAGCTTCCTCCCACGTTGCCAGCCGGCACGCTGCAGCGGTGCCAAATGGACATAAGTCCCTTGGACTGCTGCGTTACGGTCTGCTTTTTAAACGTGTAGTTCATTATTTCGACACAATTAAGAAACTATATTTTGTTAGCCTTGTCAAAGATTATTTGAAGGCATTGATTGCGAAATGCAACAGAAACTTGTCGAAGTTGCAATGGGTGTTAGTATTTGATTAATGAGCGCGAGTGACAAAGCCCCGCTGCGCATGGTGACATGCGGCGCGTGTGACACCAAGGTTTTCATACCGGGTGATCTGCCGCCCCTTTCCACCGTGCCCTGTTCCAAGTGCGGGCATCCGATCATGATGCCATTGCGGCTGCGCCAGTTCGAATTGCGCAGCGTCATCGCCTCGGGCGGCATGGGCACTGTGTATCGCGCATGGGACACCGTCCTCGAACGCCTAGTCGCCGTGAAGTTGATGAAGAAGGAGTTGATGGCGGACACCAAGGCGCTGGAAAATTTTTATCGCGAAGCGCGCGCGTGCGCCTCACTGAACCACACCAACATCATCCACATCTACACATTCGATGAATTGGACGGCTCGCATTATCTGGTGATGGAACTGGCCGACCACGGAAGCCTGGATGGCCGCATCGATAAACAGGGCAGGGTGTCCGAGCTGGATGTCCTGGATATCGGCATCAAGATCGCCTCGGCGCTCGACCTCGCGCTTAAACACAATCTGCTGCATCGCGATATCAAGCCCGGCAACATCCTCTTCAACGCGGACAACGAACCCAAGCTCGTCGACTTCGGCCTCGCCCGTTCAGCGGAGGCGGAAGTGGAAGCCGACAATGTCACCTGGGGCACGCCGTATTATGTCGCGCCGGAAAAGATCAAGCGCGAGCCGGAAACATTTTTGTCAGATATGTACAGCCTCGGCGGAACTTTGTATCACGCGCTGACCGGACATGTTCCTTTCGAAGCGCCCACCGTCGAGGAACTCGTGGCCGCGCAGGTCCACACGCCGCTCACGCCGCCGATGTCGGTCATCCCCGAGATCACGCAACCGACGAGCGATGCCCTGACCAAAGTCATGGCGAAGAGCCCGGCGGACCGTTTTCTCAGTTACGATGAGTTCCGCATGGCGCTTGAAGTTTCCCGCAGCCAATTGCTCGTGCGCCAATACACGCAGGCCGGCGCCGCGCCCAAGACCAAGACGAGCTGGTGGCGGCGATAAAAAAAGGCGTCAGGACTGTTTCCAGCCCGACGCCTTTTGGTGGACAAACTTAAATCACATATCGCCCGGCGCTTTGTCAGGCTTCGCAGATTTTTCCGGCTTCGTGGGTTTATCGGTCTTTGTCGTCAGGTTGATGGTCACCGCGTCCAGCTTGCCATCTGCTGATTTCTTGTAAGCGCCGCCAACCATATCTCCCACTACTGCATCGTCCAGAATGGCGGGTTTTTCGTTCTTGTTGATCTTCGTGTCCGAAGTGATTTGGAACGTGCGCTCGCCGACCGTAATGGTGAGCGCGGTCTTGTCGATGGCCGACAAGGTGCCGTGGAACGGAATGGTCTTGGGCTTGGAGACCTTCGGTTTTTCCACGGCCGGCGCATTGGTGTCGGCGGTGGAGGCGTGGAATGGGGCAAACGTCATGGCTGCCACAGCCACGGCCAGCAGGCTGGCGATTCGGATGGATTTGATCATATTATAGGTTTATTTGGTTTCAGTTGGTTACAACGGCAATTTGCTAAACACAAAACGCATCTGAGACAAGCGAATTTTGCGCGGCCAGCCGGGATCACCACGTGCCATCGACGATGAGGGAAACCACTTTTTTGCCGACGTCAGTGGCCAGGTCGGGCAGCGCCTGGCGTTCATCGCTGGGGAGGTCGCTGCCGGCGCGCACGAGCGTCGAGCCGGTGACCGTTTCATCGAACAACACTTTGCCGGTGGATTCTTCGTGGGCCACCACGTGCACCGTCATCAGGACGCGGAAATCGCGGACCGTCACGACATCTGTCGGCTGGTAAGTCATCCCGCGGCGCTCATATTTCACCACCTGGCCATCCACGATGATGTCGCCCGTGCCTTCATGCGATGCCAGCCGGTAAGTCCCGTCCTGCTGCAATTGTTTGCGCACCATCTGGGTGAGTTCGTCATTCACGCGCGGTTCCAGCGTGTTGTTTTTGAACGGATGCACTTCCACCGTTTTGGCGCCCGCCATGGCTCCGTTGGTGGGGCCCAAATGATAGGCGCAGCCGCTCACGACCAGCGCAAAGAGACCGCAGACCAGCAGGGGAAAAAGCGCGGACTTAACCGGGGGTTTTTTCATCTTGGAGACGCTTCTTGAGGATGGTGATTCGTTCGCGGGCCGGGTTGGCGTAGGGCGAATTGGGATCCTGCACCAGCACTTCATTGTAATAGATCAGCGCGGCCTTCCAGCGTTTGCTCTTCTCGTAGAACTGCGCGATCTGGAAATTGCCGTGCGATTGTTCCGTCTTCAACTGCGCGATCAACTTATCCGTTTCCGGCACGCGCGGGTCATCCGGATACAACGTTTTGAAATCCGTGAAGGTCGCGATCGCCTGGCCGGCGGTGCCCTGGTCGTACTCAGCGGTCTTGGCCTGCTTGTTGTAAGCCATCCCTTCTTTGTAAGTCGCATCCGCCGCCACACCCGGGCGATCATGATAACGGTCGGCCACCAGTTCGTACGCATCCGCCGCTGCCGTGTAATTCCTCTGCTTCTCGCGCGTCGCGCCGATCATCATCTGCGCTTGCGGCGCGATGGAACTGTACGGCCCGTTCGTCACGATCTGGCCAAACATCCCCGCCGTCTTGTCCATGGAAGGATACAATGGGAGCATGCCGAAAAACGTCCGGAAAAACTTGCCATTATAATACTGCATCGAGATGTCATATTCGCGGGTCAAAATCTCGTCGTAATTCGTGCTTTTGGGATATTTCGCCAGGATCTTCTGGTATTCCTTGAAAGCCTTTTCACCGACGCCCTTCACCTCCCAATAACGTCCCTCCAGATATTCAGCCGCCGGTGCGTAATCCGAAAGCGGCCATACGGCCACCACGCGGCGTGCGGCTTTCAAAGTGAGGTTGTAATCCTTGTTATCGAACGCCTGTTGCGCCACGTCCAACTGGTCTTTGGCGCGGGTCCGCTGCCAGCCGCCCTTCGCCGCCACCGATTCATACGTCCAGCCTTCGCCCGGCGTGAAGATGAGCGGAGCGGGTGAACGATACGGGAGCGCCAGCAAAAAAATCGCTGCCAGGAGTAAATATGCGGACGACCGATTCATGCGGCGCACAGTAGCGAGGGCATCATATCAAGTCAAAGCAAGTTTTCCAGCGTCGGACTGGCCAGCCCGGCCCACCGTTTCTTCATTCCACATTCTTCCTTCTGCCTCCGTCATCACGCCTTGTAGATGATGAGCACCGCATATTCCGTCATGATCTTTTGCGAGCCGATGTCGATATGCGTGTACGTCAGCGGATGGATGCCGATGATGTTCGGCTCGCCGATCTTCGAGAGAAAATTCGTCACAAACTCGTCAAATTTATCATGGCCCACCTCGATACAATCCGTGTGGCGGATCGTCTTCACACGGATCTGCTTATCCATGCCTTTGGCCGATACTTCCAGCGTCTTTGGGCCGGCCTTCACCAGGACCTCGGTCGGCGCGTTGCGCACTGGCACCTTCAGGTGCATCGTCACCTTGGCCGCCGCCGAACTCTGCATCGCGCTCGCCGGTTCGCCTGCATGATGATGATGCAACGGTTCCTCGACCGGGATCGCTCCCGTCTCCGGACGGGGTGCCTGTTGCGCTGGTATCGTGATCACTGCATCGCAATTTGGACAATTGATCTCCGTGCCGGCGCCGCCGCTGTCCACGGCCAATTCCTGTTCGCAATTCGGGCAGTTGAAGATGATATCCATAAAATAGGGAGGTTGTTGCGCTTGACCGAGCTTAGGACTGCCCATCAGCCATGACCAGAAAAAACATGACTCGTTTTTTAGGATTCATACAACCAATTTTGGCCAGCTGCCCCCTACGGACTGCGCCCATCTCGGGCGCTGCAACGTATGTTTGCCAATGAATCTTGGAAAGTTTCATTATCATTCCTTGCGCACATTCCGGGTTCGGAGTCCCGCCTTTAGGCGGGCGGCTCCTGTTCCTCGACCACCTGCCCAAACCCCCTCAACTGGTTTGAATTGGTTTGAATCGGCCAGATTCGGTATGACGCACATTGCTATCGTGTAGCACCCGCGTCTCGCGGGTTGGCCGGGGCGTCCCGCGCCGGCCTCTTCGAACCGCCTTTGATTTCCGGCTAACCAAAGTCGTGGCACAACCTTTCCAGCCTGCGGGTCCTGGCGGCTTTCCAGTCCCCACCCCTCCATTGGTTTAGCATTGCTGTCGATAGACTCGAAATCTTTGCCGGTTTCATTCTTAATTTTCACAAGGGGTGCTATGTTTTTGCTTAAAATAACTTAAAACAGTCGGAAACGGTCAGGGACAAACGTCTCGGCAATGTCCTGCTCTGCCACGATGCCCTCTCCCTTCGGATGGGAGAGCGTGAGTCCCACCTTTTTAAGCCGTTCCCTTTCCGCCTCCCGCCTCCTGATTCGTTCACCATCTTCAAAATAAAAAACATCCTTAATTATGGCGATTATATACTTGACGCACCAAACCTATCGGCGCAATATCACAAAAAAAGAAAGGGAGAGGTAAAGCGCGTGACTTTGATTGTTGGAATCATCTGCAAGGACAGTATCGTCTTGGCTAGTGACACGGAGACGACGAACGGCATCTACAAAGTGCAGGGAGCGGAGAAGATAAACGTTGTTCAGTTCAAGGACTACAAAGTCCTAATTGCTAATTCAGGCATGTGTTATTTATCCGAAGCTGCTCTGCAAATCATCGAGCGATATGCAAAGGTTGAAGACATCACTCAGGATGATTCGGTGATGGAGATAATCAAAAAATCCATGCATGAAGCGCGGCAATATCAAATCTCACTCTATCCTCCAAGCACGCCAGAAAACTGGAAAATTCACTTTAGGGATCAAAACCAGTGCGAGTTGACTGTGGCCTATTTTCACGGCAACAAGCCGATGCTCGGCAAAATCAACATCGACCAATGTGTCTTGCACAAAGCAAACCAGTATTTGACCAGTGGAGTGGGCGGCGAGTTAGGGGCATTTTTGATGGACGAGCATTCCGAGAGAGAGATGCGTTATGATTTCGGATGCGCCGTGGCTTTTTATGTGGTTGAGAAGGTAAAGCATTACATAACAGGATGCGGCGGTGAAACAAACATTGCCGTGATTCAACCGAGAAGTGCTGTCTTTGGACAGCATCCGAGGGAAGTTTCCAATACGCATCCGAGGAAAAGTGTCGGGGACGCGCAGATAGCGGTTCTGGAGCAGAACTGCATCAAAAAGATTTCTGAAAAGGTTTCCAAGGCTATGGAATCTGGGAAGCGTGCGCAGAGCAAGATGATTGACTCGCTTCTTAACGAAACAGCGAAACAAGTCGCTCAAAACGTCAACCTCCTTCAACGAAGGCTCCGAGTTATGAGGTTGTCAAAGCCTAAAAAATCACGCTAAATGAATGGCGAACTAACATTTAGCGTGGCGGTGGGGGCGCACAGAAATTACGACATTTCCCGCGATGAACCCTGCACGCACACGCCCAAGTGGGCGTGTGGCTTGGTGCATCTCATTTGGGGCGTCGTAACCCTCTGTGCGGGTGTGCGGGTCGCACGCCTTTTCCTTTGCGCACGCGAAGGAAAGGAAAATATGAAAATCAGATACGCAATCATATTCATGCTTGTAGAGTTATGCAGTGCTCAGGATTTGATATATATCCCGAAGAATCCGAAGGAAACGGAGAAGCAATATGAAGCGCGATTGAGCGATATTCGCAGACAAAATCAAATCGTCTATCAACAAAAGCAACAACGGGAAAAGCTCCTGAACGAGATAAATGACATGAATTTGAACATAATCCAAAAATCCAATAATCTTGAAAAAATTCTCTATGGGCAGGTTATCGGCCTGGGCTTCGATTCGCCGTCAACAATCGAAAGGACGAACGTTGAATTAAGTTTAAAAAAACTGTCTGCCAGAAAAAGGACGCTTCCGACAGACCCGTGGCGTATCATTAATGGAGAAATAAATTTTGTTCCGACTGCGGGATTCGTCCAATGCGGCGGGGAGATTTTGCAAACCACGACGGATGGGGTATTCATAAAATGTTACGTCTTAAATTCAGACAGGATGTTTATTCGTAATTTTCCACATATCTATGCTGATGGCGCACGAATAACAGTAATAGCAAAGCCGAGCGACCCATATCCATACGCGACAGTTTTAGGTTCTTCTATGGTGGTCAATTCATTGGATTATGGAATTCCGTGTTCTCCGCCCGGCAATGCAAAAGAAATTGAAGAAGCATACTATAAAATCACACCTCAAGAAGAGGAAAGCATTAAGGCAGATTCAAAAAACGCGATGGACATGATAAACGAAGCGCGTTCTGAATTGACCATTGCCGAGGATAAGTTGCGCGATTTTTATCAACAATTCCGGGATTCCAGCCAAGCTGTGGTCAACGCCAGAGAGCTGGCTGACCGTGCTTCTCAGGAAAGGGTTTTCAAATACAACAAAGATTTGGCTGACAAAGGAGATTCATACGCAATGTTCAGGGTTGGACAATTGTATCGTGATGGACTTGGCGTTGAAAAGGATTTGAGCAAGTCAAAAACATATTTTCAAAAGGCGCTTGAAGCTGGTTCTCCAGAAGCATCCAAAGAACTGAAAAAGCTAGCGTTGGAAACCACGAAATGAAAATCATAAAATCAGAATCTGAATCTGAAAAATTCCGTCAATTCGTGAAGAAAATCATCGCCGTTCCAAAAGCGGAAATTGATCTGCGGGAAAAGGCTTACAAGAAGGCCAGAGCCAAGACTAAGCGGGAGAGCCTATGATTTTACGCCGCTTGCCGCGCCCTTCGCGACGCCGCCCGTCAAACTGAAAGTTTTCCGATGAGTTCGCCATATTGTAATCGCTTGCCGATAATGCCGACAATTCCAATCAGGAATCGTCCAGCGTCATTATTCTTGCGCTCATTGAACCGGAACGCTTGTTCGTCCAGATAACGGAACAAATGAAAAGATTCTACGCTAATGTAAGTCCCGCGAATGCCGCGCTTGAGCAGACTCCAGAAGTTTTCCAAGCCGTTAGTGTGAACTTTGCCTTTAGCGTAGCACTCAGCGTGGTTGATGGCTTGGTGAATGTAATCCTGCTCAAGACCGTTATAGGAGCGAAGAGTATCGGTGAATACTTCCGAACCCGCTTGGACATGCTGGCGAACTTCACCTTGAACCGTAGGACGCTTAGCGTTGGCAACGTGTTTCACTTTCACCCGCCCATTGCGCTGGAGCAATCCCATGACGATGGCTTTACCAACGCCGCCGGTCTTAATGTTGTTTTTGATTTTGCGGTCGCGGTGCATGTTACGTCCTTTGCCGCCGATATAGGTTTCATCCGCTTCAACTTCGCCAGAAAGTTTATCCATCGAACCGTTTTGCATGGCGAGGCGAATGCGGTGAAGCATGAACCAAGCGGTTTTTTGGGTGACGCCCAAAGCGCGAGCGAGTTCGCAGGAACTGATTCCGTTTTTGGCGTTCACAATCATCCAGAAAGCGGGGAGCCATTTGTCAAAACCGAGTGCGCTGTCCTCAAAGATGGTTCCGGCCTTGACCGAGAATTGCTTCCCGCAATCGCGGCATTTCCAGAGGCGGCGGGTAGAGAGGAAACCGGCATCTGTGGACTGGCATTTAGGGCAAACCGCTTTTCCGTCCTGCCAGCGGATGGACACCATAAAATTGAGGGAGTTGTCAGGGTTGGCGAAGTATTTGATTGCGTCCGCCAGCGTCGCAGGAAACTCAGCAATATCGTTCATGCGCAACAAACTACCTCAAACGCCTTGGTGAGTCAAGTATATAATCGCCTTAATTATCCTTAACTATCCTTAAGTCGTGCTCAGCTCCGTTTCGCGTTTGTGGCAATTTTCGGGTTCTTTCAGCTTCATCCACCGATTTCGCTGTTTCACCATACTGTGTGGTTTTCTATTCGTCTTCGGTCGGGCGGCGTTGCTGTTGACCATGCTTGCCAGGTTCCACTTGGCAGCCCCTCGCATTTTTCCCGGCTAGCCGCCCCTCGACCAAACTCAGTTTTTCATTTTGCATTTTTAATTTTTCATTCAGTTATATCACACTCCCAGTCATTTTGTCACCGCAATGGTCACGCTAAACGCATTTTCTTTGAGATGCATTTCAGGCCCGTCAATATTGAACCAAATCACGTTTTTTCCTCAATTTCACGTGTACAGCTTGTGCAGGGTAATTTTTCGAGCTCCTAAACACGTAGACGACGACCTGAGGAGGTGTTTCTAGCTGCCGAACCGCGCCACGCGTTTTGGAGTGCGCCAGCCCTCTGGCGCTTTTGCCCGCATGTTTTTTTACTTCATGACCGGCATTCTCTTACGATGCCATTCATGCCCGAATCCAGGATGCCATGGCGGCGAGCGTTGAACTAACGTAGCGGCGTGTCGGTAGACCGCCGCAAATTAAAAGCTGCAGAGCAGCATCCGGGAGTAGCCCACCGCGGCAGCTATGGGTAACGGCGTCCCGAACCACCTAAGCTCCGGCAGGAGCGGAAGAATAAACCCATAGGACAACGTGTTAGCGACCGCCGCAAACCGACCCTTGGCCGCTCGAACCATCCTTTTGTTGGCGAAAATTGGGATACAATGGATGGCTGGAAAATGGCAAAATATGTTTAGCAGGCTATCCGGTTGCGCGTCATAGTAAAAAGTTGCCATGAGCGCAGAGGTCAAATCGCAACGAGCTGACCATGCTGTAGCCAAACGGGTAAAGCTCCGGCTGCGTTTCATCAATTGGATCGATTCGATTTGTGCCCCCCGCGATTTCGCCGAACTGGAAATCGACTGGTGGATACGAAAGGAAAAAGCCCGCCGCCGCCGGCAGAGGTTCACCCAGTTGATCAAACGATTACTTCCAAAATTCAGACGTGCCCGGAAACGCCGGCAACCTGCTGGACAATAGTTTAACCAACTTTTCCAGCCCAACCTTGCGGGTCCACATTTCGCTGAAATTCTTGGAGCGCGCCTGTCCCAGGCGCAGCACATCGGCAAGCGGTTTGATTTTGGAACTTTCAAGAGATCGCACACCGACAACGCGCTGCGGCCAGACAGCCGCGCTCCAAAAAACAGACCGGGCGAAATCGCCGGATAGGCCGTCCCGCCGGGGCTCGAATTGTTATTGGATATGACCGTTGTTGACTCGCTCGCGCCGATCCCTTGGCCCTGAGGGCCTTTTGCTCGCAAAATTCCTTTCGCCGTTTCCCAAACGGCTCAAGTCAAATATGCCGCGCCTAACGGCATTGCAGAAAATCATTTGACCAATCGCCTTACCCCAAAGTGGCAACACTCATGAAAAGTTGCCGAAATGAAAAACCACTCGTTTTTCAATGGCCTAGTAACTGTCTTTTTTTCGGTCATCCTTCTTTCTCAGAGCGGGAAAACCTAGCAGGAATAGCCCGCCAAATATTGCCAAAGTATTGCCAGAAGGTTCGGGAATTGTTCCGTAAATGGTGAAATTATCGATTTGGAGTGTTCCATCTGCCGTGACATCTCCACCGTTTATTGCCCCTCCTTTTGTATCTGCTTGATCCACAAAGCGAAAATAATATGTTTGCAGATTCCCCGTTTCGGCAATGTCGTCGTTCTCAAAAAACTGGTTCATCGCCCCAGATTCTATAATTGGATTCCAAGTAGGGGAACTTGATATGCCATAATAACGATCGCCGATTTGGGAAAAATTTGTGCCATCTGTACTGAATTCCAGCTCAAAAAGATTAGGAGCAGTTAAACTACCAACGAGGTCGAATGAAATTCCTAAATAGAATGATCGGAAATCTGAAGAAATGCTGGCCTCAAATTCAAAATAGTCACCTTTGTTCCAATTGTCAGCCATCCATGAATTTGGCGAACCATTTCCGGACGCAAGCGACCAAGTTGTAGCCGCCGACGAATGAAATGCACTAGCGGTGCCTGGATAACCACCATCGGGATTAATTCCACTCAGGGTTGAACCTGAGCCGTTAATATTGTTGGTAGAAGCGGATGTTTCAAATGACCAATGCGTGAACGTATTTGCGTACAATGATTGAAAAAGCATCGCTGACACAAAAAAAGTGCATAATTTTTTCATAAAAGGTTTCCACTGATTCCGAGAATTCTGATTGGTAGCGGTATAACCCCGAAAGGTCTGAGAGGACAAGGACAAACATGTCCACTTATTTATGAGGCGATTTATCACTCCAGCGGCAGATAGCAAACGCTTTGCGTTTCATTTCAATTCGAGGTTTGGCTTTCTGATTTATTTCGGTAGGGTGAGATGGATTTATCGATGTTTGTGTTCGCTTCAGTATTCAGGTTTATGGCCCACATTAATTATCATCGAACCGTCGTCCATATTTGCATCACTGTTTAAATATGTTGGTTCAAGTCCGATTGACTCAAAAGCGTATATGGCGAGCCCTGCGTTTCCCTTTAAGAGGGTTCTTCCGTTGATGTCCATTCGTTCCTTGATGATGAAACCAAGCCCGACAAATAATTTACTGTCAGGCGCTATAAACCCCATAGTTGAACGCAAAACAGCATTAAAACCACAGTTTTTAAGGGCATCTACTATACTTCCAGCGAACATTCTAGCCTCAAGGTCATTTTCCATTACCCGTACCTCAATTATATTTTTCGTCGGTAGTTGAATGGTATTGGTGGAGATGTGACTTATTTCCGAGACGACTTTAAATTTCATTAAGTCTTTCTGGGTTGGTGTTATCGTTCTCCATTGAACTGCGGCTTCCAGTGCGACGATATTTGATCTCAACACGAGATTGTTTGATTCCGTTGTTGCAGCTATTGAACGGAATTCTGATGCCTCTTTGTCGGTCTTTGCTGCGTCTGGAATTTCGAGTACCAAACCAATAACAACCAAACTTAAAGATACGAATTCAACCCACAACGTCCACCTTGGTTCTTCAGTAAGAATAGATTCATGTTTTCGCCGTTTTTTCCATTTCGCCCGTAACTCTATCCCCTCGAGAGCAACTCCAATAAGAACAAATATCAATCCAGGATGTCTGTGGAAGAATGTGACCAACTGGGCGGGCATTACTTCTCCTCCACCCGTTCAATCCTCGCCCCCAATTTCCTCAACTTCCCATCGATATTCTCGTACCCACGGTCTAGATGGTAGATGCGGTTGACCTGGGTTTTGCCTTTGGCGGCCATGCCGGCGATGACCAATGCGGCTGACGCGCGCAGATCGCTCGCCATCACGGGCGCGCCGCTCAAGGGTTTGCCGCCTTTCACGATGGCGCTGGGTCCTTCGATCTCGATGTCCGCGCCGAGCCTCGCGAGTTCGCTCACGTGCATGAAGCGCGATTCGAAGATGCGCTCGGTGATGATGCTGATGCCGGGGGTGAGGCACATGAGCGTCATCATCTGCGCCTGCGCGTCGGTGGGATAACCGGAGTAGGGCAGGGTGGTGATATCCACCGGCTTCAACCGGCCACCGCGTGAAACGATCAGCGTCGTCCCGCGCCGGTCCACTTTCACGCCGCACTCGGTCAATTTATCGGTGATGGCATGGATATGGTCGGGCCGCGCACCGAGGATGGTCACTTCACCATTGGTCGCGGCAGCGGCAATCGCGTAGGTCGCGGCTTCGATGCGGTCGGGAATCACTTCGTGTTCTGCGCCGTGCAATTTATCCACGCCGGTGATGGTGATGGTAGGACTGCCCGCACCGGAAATTTTTGCGCCCATCGCATTGAGAAAATTCGCCACATCCACGACTTCCGGCTCGCACGCGGCGCTCTCGATGACCGTGACACCCTCGGCCAAAGCCGCGGCCATCATCACATTCGCCGTGCCGAGCACGGTGGAACCCGCCCGGCCGCCGAGGAACATTTCCGAGCCCACAAGCCGTTTGGCCTTCGCCTGCACGTAACCGCTCTCGATGGTGATCTTGGCGCCGAGCGCTTTAAAACCTTTCAGGTGCAGGTTGATGGGGCGCGCACCGATGACACAACCGCCGGGCAGTGACACCGTAGCCTGGCTGAACCGCCCGAGCAGTGGGCCCATGATGCAGATGCTGCCGCGCATCTTGCGCACAAGGTCGTAGTCCGCGTGGCTCTTCACTTTTTTGGCGCGCACGCGCAATTCGCCATTAGCCAGCTTCACCTCCGCGCCGAGCCATTTGAGGATCTCCGCCATGTAATTCACGTCACTGAGATTTGGCACGCGCCGGATGACGCACGGCTCATCCGTGAGCAACGTCGCCGCCATGATGGGCAACACGGCATTTTTGGAACCACTGATGGTCACTTCCCCGTGCAAGGGCACGCCGCCTTTGATCAATAAACTTTCCATGAAATAAAATTTCTATTCGTTATTCGTGGGCGGTGTCTTAAGTTGCCTTCTCGATTAGTCCCGCTGGCGCGGGAATAAATCCCTCACCCGCGGCTGCGCCGCACCCTCTCCCACTTCGCGGGCGAGGGCATAGCGGCAACTTAAGACACTACTTTTTCGCCACCAAAATTCTAGGCCGCCGACTGTAATCCTCCTTTACGCTCTCCACAATCCACTTTTCATTCTTAAAAATTTCCGCGATCGACTCCCCCTGCCCATCGCCGAACTCCATCATGATGCGTCCACCCAGTTTCAGCGACGCGCCTGCATCCGCCGCCAGCCGCCGGTAAAAATCCAATCCATCCAGGCCGCCATCGAGAGCGCTGCGCGGGTCAAAATCCCGCACCTCCGGTTGCAAGGTCGCAATCTCCTCGCTCGGAATATACGGCGGATTGCTCACAACCAAATCGAACTGCTGGCCCGGACACGCTGCAAACCCATCGCCGTGCAGAAATTCGATGCGCTCAGCGATGTTGTTGCGCGCGGCATTGTCACGTGCGAGCGCCAGTGCCTCCGATGAAATATCCAGCCCCGTCACGCGAGCCGCGGGACATTTGGCGGCCAGCGCAATGGCGATGCACCCGCTGCCCGTGCCGAAATCCAGCGCGGAGATTTCCCGCATTTCCCTCGCCCGCGAAGTGGGAGAGGGTGCGGCGCCAGCCGCGGGTGAGGGCTCTCCCCGCGTCAGCGGGCTCGAAGAAGAAGGGAAATCATTTTCGCGTTGTGCCACGAGTGCGGCCAAAAATTGCCAGCCCAGTTCCGCGAGCAACTCCGTTTCCGGGCGCGGCACGAGCACATTGCGGTTCACGCCGATCTCCAATCCGCAGAACGACGTCGTGCCGACGATATGTTGCAGCGGTTCGCGCTGGCTGCGGCGTTTGACGAGGTCGCGGAGGGCGTCGGTTTCCGGGGCGTTGAGCGAGCGCTCGAAATTCAGGTACAACTTCATGCGCGGCATCTTGAGCGCATGGGCGAGGAGCAGTTCTGCTTGCAGGCGGGGCGAATCCACGCCGCGTTTGTCGAGAAAATCGGCGCTCTTCTGGATCGCTTCAAGGACGGTCACGCGCGGAGTGTATAAGTAATGTCGAGGCGCAACAAGAACGCGCAGTCGTCTCTTCTACGGACAGCGGTTGTGTCCCGCTTCGCGGGACCAGCCGCAGCACGCCGGCCGTGATTTGGATATGGAAACTGCGAACGGACCTGCTGCGGCTGGTCCTGCGGACACAGCCGCCGTCCTGGGGCGCGAGCCGTCCCGGCTCGCAGCACATTGACTACGGTTGATCTTCGTGAAATTTTAACTTCTCTCGCAACTGGACCTGCGGCGGGACCGTCGCGCTCCAAACTGAAACAAAGCTGTGTCGTTGTGACTTCCCAGTACTGAAAAACTATGCATGCCGGTGCGCTAATCCAAGGATCATGAGCATGATGACGCCCAGGAGTTCGATACCGTTGAGGGCGACGCCGACGATGGCCATCCACCGATTGGAACTTGGTTTGAACACAACGATGAGGCCGAGGATCAATCCCAGCAGATTGACCATCATATTTCCCATCAGCGCCAGGCCGACGAGCATCAGCTCCGGGTCGGCTTGTTCGCGGGATGTGGCATGGTCTGGATGCCTGACGTAGGTAACGGCGATGAAGGCGAAAACAAGGATCCAGACGCACGTCGTCACAATGCTGATGATGAACGAGGCCTTGGCGAGTCCGGATTTATTCGCGGGCGTTACCAGCGTGAGCGGCGGCGCGGCATTTCCTCCCGGCAGCCCGCCCATCACGCCGGCCAGCGGTACCCATTGGGCAAGGCCTTCATACCAGCACAGGTCGGCACCACTCAATTGGCCGGCAGCCAGGCGCGCCCGGACCTCGTCGGCTGAGTAAGGGCCAAATTTTTCTCCATTGCGGGCAACGTGGATTTCCATAGGTCAGTGGCCGCAAGATATGTTTTAAGCGGTCATCCGTCCAGTGGATTGAAAGTCAGGCAGTGGTGAATGGGCGGCGGCTGTGTCACGCCCCCGCGAGGACCGGTCGCAGCAGGGAACCGACGACAAAACTGCTGCAGCTGGTCCTGCGGACACAACCGCCGCCCGGAACCACACACCTGCACAGGTGAGACGCATGACTTCGAGTTTCGTTCCCAAAAAAATAATTATTGTGGCCTAAGTTGCCTCCTTAGTCAGTCCCATTGACGCGGGAGAAAGCCTTCACCTGCCTCGCTTTTGCTCTACATCCGCTCCCATTTCCTGGGCGAGGGCATAGCGGCAGACTTCGGCCCACTAGAAATAATTTCTGGCTTTCACTTTTTTCGTGCCAAGCTAGATTGCGTGATGGACGCGCAATTATGAGTCACCAGCTGCCGGATATCCTTATCTTCATCGGGCGTCTCCATGTCATGCTGGTGCATCTGCCGATCGGCTTTTTGGTTTTGCTCGCGGCATTGGAGATGTTGTCTTCGCATTCCAAACTGAAACACGCGACCACCTCCAACGGCGTCATCTTCGGTCTGACCGTGCCGGTCATCACCGTGAGCGCCGCGTGCGGCTGGCTGCTCGCCTGGGGTAACAATGATTACGACACGCAACTCCTCGCCTGGCATCGCTGGACGGGCACGGCGCTTGTACCCATCGGTTTTCTTCTGTGGGCTTTGCATTGGCGCAACCATATCCTCGCCTATCGCATCTGCCTGGGGACCGTGGTGGTATTGCTGATGTTGGTCGGCCATCTCGGCGCCTCGCTCACGCACGGGCGCGATTATCTTTTTCCGTGGGCGACAAAATCTACACCGTCGCAAAACACCGTTCCATATGCCGAACTGATGGAAAAACCGATGTATTCCGCCGTGGTACAACCGTTCTTCAACCAGTCCTGCGTAAGTTGCCATGGCGCATCCAAATCCAAGGGCGGTTTACGTCTCGATACCGCGGCGAATGTTCTGCGCGGCGGCGACGATGGTGCGGTGGTGACGCCCGGCGATGCGGAGCACAGCGATATGATTGAACGCCTCCAGGCGCCCCCGAATACCGATGACCACATGCCGCCGGAAGGTAAGCATCAACCGTCGTTCAACGACGTGGCGTTATTGCAATGGTGGATAAACAGTGGCGCTTCAACGAACAAAACCATCGCCGAATTGCAACCGCCGGCAAACATCGTCAGCATCTTGCAATCGCTGGGACAGCCCTCCGCCAAATAGCCAAATAGATATGCTTCACCACGAATTTATTCCCGCGCCGGACAAAACTTCGCGCCGCCTGATGATCATGCTGCACGGCCTGGGCGATAGCATCGAGGGCTACCGCTGGATGCCTGAGGCGCTGGGCCTGCCGTGGCTGAATTTTCTCCTCGTCAACGCGCCGGACGAATATTTCGGCGGCTACTCGTGGTACGATTTTGATCCGGAAGATCCCGCGCCACCCGCCGGTGTGGCGCGGAGCCGCAAACTGTTGTTCGAATTGCTCGATGCGCAGCGCGCCGCCGGTTTCGCGACCGAACAGACAACGCTGGGAGGGTTTTCACAAGGCTGTTTGATGGCGGTGGATGTGTCCTTGCGTTATCCGCATGTGTTCGCCGGCGTGGTCGGCATCAGCGGCTACGTCTGCCAGCCGAAGACATTGTATAAAGAATTCTCGCCGGTGGCGTTGCAGCAACGCCTGCTCATCACCCATGGCACCGACGACCCCGTGATCCCTTTGGAACGCGTCGAGCCGCAGTTCAAGTTTCTAAAAGCGGCAGGTGTGAACCTTGACTTCCATATCTTTCGCAAGGTTCACACCATCGCGGGTGAGGAGGAACTGAGACTCATCCGCGAATTCGTGCGCGCCGGTTATTCGATCACCTGAATCTCGCGGTGCGTGCCGGGCATCTCCAACTGTTGTGCCGGCGGCGTGGCTGCGGGCTGCCAGTCAAAAGCGCCGTCCACGGCCTGGCGCATGCGGGCGAACCACCAGGCAGCGCGGGTGGAACGATGTTGTGCGCGCGGCCCGCGCAATTGGATGCGGCCGCCGTTGAATCCGAGTTCGAGTTGTTGGTCAGTTGTCATAATTAACCTTTCGTTACGCACCACTCTACGGGGGAGCCTTGGACATTGGCTGTCCAAGGCTAAAAATACTTAAAAATATTTTTAGCCGGTTTTGGGCGCTGGTATTAGCTTGTGCCCCATGGTTTTGGTGGAGATCAACAAACCGAAAAAGTTGTTTCATATCAGCTTCGTGGGACACGTCACCCGCGATGATGTGGTGGCGTATCACGCGGAGGTCGAAGCGATGCTGGCTGAGTTTACCGCCGGTTTCCGGCTATTGGGCGATCTGAGGGCATTGACAACCATGGACCGCGATTGCCTGACGGAGATCGGCCGGGTGATGGAACTATTCGATTCAAGAGGCGTCGAGATGGTGGTGCGCGTGATACCCGACCCCAAGAAAGACATCGGGCTGAACATCCTCTCGCTGTTCCATTACAGCCGCAAGGTGCACGCCATCACGTGCGACACGCTCGAAGATGCGCTGAAGATTTTGGGGTTTTAAGGTGTGTCGGCCGCTTAAATCAAAAGATTTTTCTCCGACTGCTCGATCAATTCTTTTTCCACCCGTTTGATGTGCGGCCAGACCATGGCGGCGATGTAGGGATTGCCGCCGGAACGCCACATCCAGCGCTTGAGCGAAACGGCGCTGATGATCTGGACGCCCTTCACCTTGCCGCGGATCTCGATAGAGGCCTCGGGGAAAACGATGGCGGAATTGATCCAGAGCTTGCTGCCGAGGCGCGCTTTCAAAAATTGCTGCAGCCAATAGACGTTGTTGTTGGTGTGCCGGAGAATATTTTGTTCGAACGGGCGCCCGTCGCGCAGCAGTTCACCAAATTGTTCCGTGATAATGCCGCTATGCGGTTGGGTCTCGATGAGGAAGATCGCGCCGTCCTTCCGGAAGATGAGATGGTCGATGACGTTGCGTCCCGTATCGAGGTCGTGGAGCACCACATGGTCGGCGGGCAGGTTCTGAAGCAGGGCGCTGATCTTTTCGCTGGCGATGGCGCCATCGACGGCCCGGGTTTCGCGCTGCCACACGTAATCCAAAACCGACCCCATAATGCGTGTGACGAAGACCAGGATCACCATGTAACCGAACAACAACAAGATGTCCTGCGGGGCGGGATTGTTGCCAAAGGTCAGATAGGACAGGTAGGCGGCGAAAAGGAGGATGAAAACGATGGCGGCGACCACCGCGGTGGTGCGGCGTCTCTCGCGCCGTTGACGTCCCAGTTCACGCGGATTGCCTCCGGGGGAATGGGTGGCGACTAGACGACCGTTCACGCAGGGGTGGGTAGCATCAAATGTTCCATGCCTAACCCGCTTTCATTCCGCCTTGGACCACCATTTTTTGCCCTTTAAGGAGTAGGAAAAATTGACGAATTGTGCCATGGATAAGGACATGCAAATGGACAAACTGACCCTCAAATCCCAGGAAGCCTTGCAGGAGGCGCATCGGCTGGCCAAGGAACAATCCCACCAGGAGATTGACGGTGAACACCTTCTGCTGGCTTTGATGGGCCAGGCCGAGAGTCTCGTCCCTGAATTACTCGAAAAAATAGGTGTTCCGGTCACCTCATTGCAGCCGGATGTGGAACGGGAACTGGCCCGCCGCTACAAAGTGCAGGGGGGCGAACCTTTCCTTGGCTCCCAGCTCAAAAAGGCGCTTGATGCCGCTGAATCCGAGGCTGGCAAGCTTAAGGATGATTACATCAGCACCGAGCATCTGCTCCTGGGCCTCATCGACCAGGGCGGGCCGTCGTTGAAGAAGATTTTCGCGGCGCACGGGTTGAAGCGGGATTCGGTGATGAAAGCGCTGGCCGACCTGCGCGGGAACCAGCGGGTGACTGACCCTTCGCCGGAGGGCAAATTCCAGGCGCTCGAGAAATACGGGCGCGACCTCACGCAACTCGCGCGGCAGGGCAAGATCGACCCCGTCATCGGGCGCGACGAAGAGATACGGCGCGTCATGCAAGTCCTCACGCGGCGCACCAAGAACAATCCCGTACTCATAGGCGAACCGGGTGTCGGCAAGACGGCCATCGCGGAAGGTCTAGCCCGGCGCATCGTGAGCGGCGACATCCCGGAATCGCTCAAGAACAAACGGCTCGTGGCGATGGACCTCAGCGCCATGATCGCCGGCGCGAAGTATCGCGGCGAATTTGAGGACCGGCTCAAGGCGTTCCTCAAGGAGATATCCGCGAGCGAGGGGAAAATCATTTTGTTCATCGACGAATTGCACACGCTCGTCGGCGCGGGCGCGGCGGAAGGCGCCAGCGATGCGGCGAATATCATGAAGCCCCAACTGGCGCGTGGGGAATTGCGCTGTGTGGGCGCGACGACGTTGGACGAATATCGCAAGTACATCGAGAAAGACCCGGCGCTCGAACGGCGGTTCCAGCCGGTGCAGGTGTCTGAGCCTACCGTGGAGGCGACCATCGCCATTTTGCGCGGGCTGAAGGAGCGCTACGAAGTGCACCACGGCGTGCGCATCCAGGATTCCGCGCTCGTGGCGGCAGCGCAATTGTCGCATCGTTACATCACCGACCGGTTTTTGCCGGATAAAGCCATCGACCTCGTGGATGAGGCGGCCTCGCGCATCAAGATGGAACTGGATTCCAAGCCCACTGAGCTGGACCAGCAGGACCGGCATATATTGCAATTGGAGATCGAGCGCACCTCGCTCGCGAAGGAAAAAGACCCCGCCAGCAAGGAGCGGCTGAAGCTCATCGACAAGGAACTCGCCAACCTGAAGGAAAAATCCAAGGCGCTCACCGCGCAATGGCAGAACGAAAAAGCCGCCGTCAATGCCGTGAGCATCGTCCAGCAGCAATTGGAACAGGCGAAGACCGAACTTGAACAGGCCCAACGCCGTGGTGACTTGAGCAAATCTGCGGAGATACAATATGGAAAGATACCGGATTTAGAGAAGAAACTGGCCGACATAGAAAAGCAGTCCACGAAAAACGAAACGACGAAGAACACGCTGCTTCGCCAGGAAGTAACGGATGAGGACATCGCGCGCGTCGTAGCGGCTTGGACGCATATTCCCGTGTCACGGATGCTCGAAGGCGAGCGCGAGAAATTGATCAAGATGGAGGAACGTTTGCAGCAGCGCGTGATCGGGCAGGCGGATGCCTTGAAGGCGGTGTCCAATGCCGTGCGGCGGTCGCGCAGCGGGTTGCAGGACCCGAACCGGCCCATCGGCTCGTTCATCTTCCTCGGCCCTACCGGCGTGGGCAAGACCGAGACCGCGCGGGCCTTGGCCGAATTTTTGTTCGATGACGACAACGCCATGGTGCGTATCGATATGAGCGAATACATGGAGAAGTTTTCCGTGCAACGGCTCATCGGCGCGCCGCCGGGCTACGTCGGTTACGAGGAAGGCGGGCAGCTCAGCGAAGCCGTGCGGCGCAAGCCGTACTCCGTGGTGTTGTTCGACGAGATCGAGAAGGCGCATCACGACGTGTTCAACGTGCTCTTGCAGGTGCTCGATGACGGGCGGCTCACGGACGGGCAGGGGCGCACCGTGGATTTCAAGAACACCATCATCATCATGACCAGCAATATCGGCTCGCCCATCATCCAGGAATATTTCATGGACGGTCACACGGACAAATCATCGCACCAGGCGATGGAGGACAAGGTGATGGCGGAACTGAAGAAACATTTCCGTCCGGAATTTTTGAACCGCGTGGACGACGTCATCATCTTCCAGAGCCTCGATGAAAGCGAACTCGCGCGCATCGTGGATATCCAACTCGCCGGCCTGCAAAAGCGCCTCGCGCAACAACAACTCACCCTGGACGTGGACGCCAGCGCGAAGAAACTGCTGGCCAGCGAAGGCTACGACCCGCAATTCGGCGCCAGACCTTTAAAACGGGCGATTCAGGAACATTTGTTGGATCCACTGGCGACGAAATTATTGGCTGGGGAGTTTAAGCCGGGGGAACGGATTAAAGTTTCATCTAAAGATGGTGAGCTCGTGTTTGCAAAGAAATAATTGGCTGGGGACTTGAGCCATGGAGAACGGAGAGTTATGTCGAATCATTTCAATTTAGTTGCTTCGACATAAAACGACAAATCTGCGAGGGTTTTCGGTGCCTTACTAAAACCCAATACGCGATTAAACTTCATTGTCTTTTGCCTTTGATCAAATTCTTTGGCTTGCTTTGCATATCCGTATATGTCGTCTTCGTGATTCAGCAGTTTGACATTCTCCCATAGCGCCAATTTTCCATTTAATGAAGAAACAAAACGCACATTGCCGTCCTGTGATATTACAAATCCCATGGCGGTTTCATCAGCCGCACAATAACGGAACATTGAACTGTGACGTGTTCCTAACTCTGAAATATCTACCTTCTTTAATTTCCCGCGTGAAACTAAGCTTTGACCATCATAGATTGCGTCGACACGGTTGCTCGCTTTTATTTTAACGCCAAATCCCAATATGTCCAATTCAGGGTCCATTAAAACCAAACCATCAATCGCCGCCAGTGAAGTGACAATTTTAACTGCGCCAGTAAGCTCATCCGTCCGATCCTCTTCATCTGTCTCTGCACGATGCAACTCTTTTAGTAGATCGCCCGAGCTTCGAGATTGTTTATAAAGTTCCCGACTGTATGCCGAGTCTAGCACCTTCAGAATCGTCGCATCTCGCAAGCGGTGATAAAGAAATTTATTGACGATATCGAGTTTGCTCAGGTTTGGATTTGAACTAATCAATAGAGATCCGCCTGTTCCTAAACGCCGTAGACTTATGCAGATACGGGCAATGGACGAAGACCATTCATCAGTCAATTGGTTTAAAATTGAATTGCTATCAACTTTAGTAAATAAGGCAATCTGTGATCCGCGCAAGGCGAAAAGAGAGCGGTTTCGGTTACGGAGAAATTGAGAATTAAAGATATCTACCTCTTTTTCAATTATCTGATTCTGCTTCAATCTAGCTATAAACAGATCTCCAGTATAAATGGAGACATCACCTACCGCTTCTATTTTTACGGTTAAGATAGCATGATGTTTTCTACAAATCCCCGCGATGGGAGCGCTCAGGGAGCTCTGTGGATCGAGCGGCAGAACAGTCAGCAACAATTCTCGCAAAACCTAAAGTGCGTTGGTTTGCAAATATGTGTTGATGGGCCATCGGGGACTGGAAAATCCTCTTTGGCACTGACAGAACTGCACAAAGAAGCTTTTCATTATGTTCAAGTTCAAGTTACCGAAGACATGACTTGGCATCAATTTTGTCGAAAATTGGTCGAGCATCCTTTAGATCAGACAACAACAACTAAACAAGTTGAAGCTGGAATTGACAAGGGTCTGCCTACTTTACGTGTCACGTTAGGGCAGCAATCAAAATCTCATGACCACTCTGATGCGTTTGAAGCCTCCGCTCACTGGGATCAATCCGACGTTTGTCGGGCTTTGGCGTTAGAGGGAAAAAGTCTCCTAATTGATGATTTTGAAAATGCTCCCCAAGATTTGGTCAAAAAAGTGAGCGACATGTGCAAGCTAATGACTCAGTCGTATGCTTCCGAAAAAGCCAAACTCATTGTAATAGGATCAGATGATGTATATCGCCGACTTTACAGCGCGAAACCAAGCTTGGGTGATAGACTGATTCAATTGAGCCTTGGGACGCTTTCCGACAAAAATAGATCTTGGAAATTTTTGACTGATGGTCTGGAAGCATTGGGTATATCAACCCCGATTAACGACCAGTTTGTTCCTGAGTCAGAGCGGTTGGACATTTGTAGGCAATGCGTAGAATCAATGTACAGAGCAGCGGATGGTCTTCCTAAGAGCTTAAATGGCTTTGGACGAAAGATTGCATTTGCAGCGACAGGGCGCCGTCGAATCAATCTCAAAGACTTTGCGCGGATGTCAAAGCAAATAATAGACGAAGACCTTGATCGTTATGGCATGGATTGTCCTGTAATACTTGAAGCGGTTGGTGATAGCAAAACCGCACAAGGTGTTTTGCTTTATCTGTATAAAGAGGGAATTGGTCAAATCCATCACTGGAATAAAATTAGCGCTGATTTGGGTAAAGAATTTCCATTGCGTGAAATTGAGCAAGCACTTTCAAAATTGGTAAAGGTTGGATTCTTAATTCAGACCGGGGTTACCGGAGAAATACTATTTGTGCGACGGCCAGAAGTAGCGCACACATTGGGAACAGTATTGCATAGCCCAGAAGCTTTCCAATTACCTAGTGTTTTGGAGGGATTGGTAAAGCCTTATCGTCAATTGTCTTTCTCGTTCGTTTAAGCCCTTCACAACATAAGAGTGGATTTAATGTTGCTGAGCTTTCCGACTTCAGAGATTTAATCATCGTCCTAAATTTTATGCTGAATTATTCGGTTGTGGAAAAGAGCTTGTCTGAAAATTCCGAGGGGTGCCCGAATCCGGATTTAACAGAAGGTAACGGAGAGAACGGAGAAAGGAATTTGTGTCGATATGGTCTTTCGCTCCTGGCGGAGCTTGGGTGGGTGGGGGATGACGTAACCCACAGCTGCCGCTGCGGGCTACTATCGGATGCTGCTCCGCAGCTTTGATTTGCGGTGGGCTGCCCTTGCTGAAACTTGCTTGAGAGCTCGTGCGTAGGGACGTTGCTGCGCCCGAAGACCCTGACCGCCTAAAGGCGGAACTCCAAACGGGATGAGACGCAAGGTGCCTCGCTGAAACTTTCCTGAGACTTGAGGCGTCCCTACATTGCTGTGCCCGAGGACGGGCGCGTGGAACGTGGCAAGCGTGGTAAACCGCGCTCCGGGGATTTGTTCAAACGCGCTTTTGCCAATGGCGGTCGTGGCGGGCAGCGTGAATGACGGCGTCCTTATTGCAGCCAAATTTGCAGAGCCGAGCTGTTCGCTGCGCGAAGCTGCGCAGTCAGGGATAGGATTAATGGGCAACGTAACCCAGGGTAGCCCTCACCCTGGTCGGGCAACCGCTGGGCTGAATGCCTTTACCCCGTTGGGGTAAGTCAGTTAGTTCCGCGTTGCGGGAGAAACCGGCCAGCTCATGAGCGTGAGCGGAGTCGGTGGATCATTTCATCCAGGGGAACGGATGAAGCAGGATTTTTGTGATGGTCTGCGAGCCGGGATTCGATGAGTGCTTCCTCGGCGTCGTTTAACGGAGGTTCTTCCAATTCCAGTGCGCGCCGGATGACCAATTGGCGCTGTTGCACCGTGAGAGCGGGTAATTCATCCAGCAATTCGGCGAAACTCATGGCAAAAGGTGGCCGTATCCATTCATCGTTTTCAATGGTGATAAGAACACGGTTTCCATGTTGATCTGCTTCCCCGGCGCTCATAGAGCGCCGCTACAGGGCAGGATTGGCAGTAAAACATTTACTTTGACAAAGTAAAACTTGCTGATATTGTCTGTTTTGGTTCTTTGATAATTGAATAAAACGAAAGCCGGGCATCGAGGGTCTGAATTGGATGTAGCGCAGACATTCTTGTCTGCGGGTTCTGGCGACTTCCAGTCGCCAGCGGACCTGCACACGGAACAGGAATGTTCCGTGAACCCGCAGGCTGGAAAGCCTGCGCTACGGAACCTGGCCGGAAACCGCGATGTGTGGGGGTTTCGCTCCTGCGGCGGCACCTCCTAAGGTTGCCTAAGGTTATTTAAGTTTTTTTAAGATATGATTTTTAGTCGGCAGGCAAGATGGCTAAAAAGAGACAGGCCGCCATGTGGCACTGAGGTCACTTTAAGTAAATTTAGATTAATTTAGGTAAGATTTTTTATGGCTGAACTCGTCTCCTCTCCCCGGCCCTCTCCTCGGTCGAGGAGGAGAGGGAGAAGAATTTGGGGGCGTTTACCCAGGGTAGCCCTCACGTTGGTCGGTCAACCCTGGGCTGAATGCGTTCACCCCGTTGAGGTAAGTCGATTTGCGCCTGCGTTGCACTTCGGCGGACGTGACACGCGGATAGAATTGGGCTAAATTTTTTCAAATCCCATTCGAAATCGATGGGTTTGGCGCTAATTTTTATGCTGAATTATTCAGTCGGTGACAAAGTGGTGTGTATCGATGACCAGTTTCCGCTGGGCATTGAGAAGTTGTATGACCAGTTGCCGGTGAAGGATAAGGTGTATGTGGTGCGGGATATCCGGCTGGGCGTAGCGCTGGATTGCAAGAATGGCGCGGCATCGGTCCTGTTGGTGGGCCTGGTGAATCCCAAGGCGGAGAGCCGGGCGGCGCTGGAGCGCGGGTTTAATTCGGACCGGTTCATCAAGTTGTCCGAGCTGCAGGATACCAACAAACAACGGCAGGCGGATTTCAAAGGACGGGAGATCACGCAACCCGAGCCGGTGTATACGGAATAATTCCACGTGGCTATTTCGCGCATCCAAACGGTTCAATCGCTCGACGGGTCTGAACTCAAGTATTACCTCACGCTGAAGCGGGTGGAGGAGCATGAGCAGGCCGGGGTGCTCGTGGCGGCGAACTGGAAGGTCATCAAGCGCCTGCTCGCGAGCCGTTACACGGTGGTGTCCGCGCTGCTCACGCCAACGTGGCTTGCAAAACTCGAGGCCCAACTTCGTGCGCGTCCCGAGGTCGTGGACGTCTATGTGGCGGAGCCGGCGTTGTTGAATACGATCACGGGTTATAAGATGCACCAGGGCGCGCTGGCGGTGGCGAAGATTCCCCCGCTGCTGGACCTGGAGACATTGCTGAACCATGCGCCGCGTCCACTGTTGCTCGCCGCCGTGGAAGCGCTGGCCAGTGCGGAAAATCTCGGAGCGGTGGTGCGTAATTGCGCGGCGTTCGGCGCGCATATTCTCGTCGTGGGCGAGACGTGTGGGAGTCCGTTCCAGCGTCGTGCAGTGGCGAGTTCGATGGGGACGATCTTCGAGCAGTCGGTGGTGCGCGTGGAGAATCTCGTGGCGACGTTGGAGGCTTTGCGCGCGCGGGGCGTGCGTTGCGTGGCGGCGCATCCGCGTCCGGATGCGAAGAAACTGGCCCACGCCGATCTGCGCGGCGATTGCTGTCTGGTGTTTGGCGCGGAAGGGCCGGGCCTCACGGAAGCCGCGCTGGCCGCCTGCGATGACATGGTGGAGATTCCGATGCCGTCGCATATGAACTCGCTGAACGTGGCCGTGGCCAGTGGGGTGTTTCTGTATGAAGCTACAAGACAGAGGGCTGGTACTTAACAGAAGCAAATGAAAGGTGCGAAGAGAGAGAAAATTCTGAGGATTTTGTTAATTCTGTCTAGGTTTCTGGGTTGTCCTTACAGATTATTGAATTAGATTTTCAGCGGTTATAACCATTGGCATGGTTGATCTATACGAAGCGGTTCGTGTGAATCCGGACAATAACAAGTTCGAGATCGGCGATTTTCTTTTTGCGGAATACACGTGCGGCATCGGCGATGAAAAGCTCGGCATCTGGGCGCACACGGATTACCTGGTGAACGTGGTGACGGGCAAGAAGACCTGGTACCTGTCCGATGGCAAGTGGACGGCGAACCCGGGCGAGACGCTGTTCTTCAAAAAGGGCGCGGCCATCATCAACCAGCACTTCGAAGTAGATTTCTGCCTGCAGATGTTTTTTGTGCCGGACAATCTCATCCGCAGCACGGTGCGCGAAATCGCCGCGAGCCTGGGCGATGTTCCGGCCAGGACCGCGACGATACAATCCGCCGTGCGCGTGCAAAACGACACGGGATTGTCGGCGTTCTTCCAATCGATGCGCACGTATTTCAACGGCAGCGAAAAACCCTCCGAGCCGTTACTGCGCCTGAAGTTGAAGGAACTTATCGTGAGTATCCTGACGAGTGACAAAAATCCGGCGCTGGCGGCGTACTTTCGCACGTTGAGTGGAAGTGACGCTCCGTCAGTGGCGGAGATCATGGAGGCGAATTATCGCTACAACCTGTCGCTGGGGGAATACGCGCGGCTATGCCATCGCAGTTTGTCGTCGTTCAAGCGAGAGTTTCAATCCACTTTCAATGAATCGCCAGGGAAATGGCTGTTGCGCAAGCGGCTGGAATATTCTGCCGCTTTGTTGCGCAATTCGAAGTTGAACGTCACGGAGGTTTCGATGGAGAGCGGGTTCGAGGATGTTTCGCATTTCAGCCGCGTGTTCAAGGAGCAGTTCGGCAAATCGCCCATTTCATACCGGTAAGACGCGGATTTCCAGTGACCTTTCCAGTCAAATAATTGAACCGTGCAGCAAAGCGCGGTTTTACTTCTTCGGGCAGATTATCCCTGCCACTAGCACTGGCAACACAACAACAACTGAATATATGTATAGCAAAGAAAACCTGGCTAAACTGAAGAAAATGGATGCGCTCGCGCCGCAAGTGATGAAGGCGTTTTGGGCGTTCGACAAGGCGGCGGTCGCGGAGGGCGCGATTCCCGTGAAGTACAAAGAGCTTATCGCCGTGGCGGTGGCACTCACGACACAATGTCCGTATTGCATCGATATCCATTCCAACAACGCGCGTAAGGCGGGCGCGACGGACACGGAGATTGTGGAGGCGGCGATGGTCGCAGCTTCACTACGCGCCGGCGGGGCGGTCACGCATGCCACACATGCGCTGGGAATCTGAACAATGACAAACGAACTGAACAAATATTATGCCATTGATAAATGTAAGAATGATTGAGGGAGTTTTCACGCCTGCACAAAAGCAGGACATCATCCGCAAGCTCACGGACACGATGGTGGCGATCGAGGGCGAGAATCTGCGCCCGGCGACCGTCGTCGTGCTGGAAGAAGTGAAGAGCGGCGATTGGGGATTCGGCGGAAGAGCGTACACAACCGCCGATGTGAAGGCGTTGGCAGCGGGAACGTTCAAGGGTTGACCGATGCTCGAGCTAAGACCAACGTGCGAGAATTGCAACGTGGCTCTTCCTCCGGAGTCCACAGATGCGATGATCTGCACGTTTGAGTGCACCTTCTGCCGTGATTGCGTGGTGAACATCCTGCACAATGTTTGCCCCAATTGCGGCGGAGGGTTTTGTCCGCGGCCCATCCGACCACGCAAAGACTGGGAGAATGGTGATTATCTTGGCGCGTATCCGGCCAGCACGACGGTGAAACATCGCCCGGTGGATGCGCGACGGCATCAGCAGTACGTTGAAGCGATTAGAGCTATCCTGCCGGAGAATCGGTGACGTCACAAAATTCCGGTTGCGGGCTCGCAAAAGCGTGCCAGATTCTTTGGCGTTGGAAGTGAGGAATTAACCAAAGGAATTTTTTATGCCCAAGATGCGTGCTGCCCAGGTTGTGAAGCCCAGTGGGGCTTTCGAGATTGTTGAACGTGAGATTCCCCAGCCGGGTGCAGGACAGGTACGGATCAAAGTGCAAGCCTGCGGCGTTTGTCACAGTGATGTGATGGTGAAGGAGGGCCTTTGGCCGGGACTTCAATATCCGCGTGTGCCCGGTCACGAGGTGGTGGGTATCGTGGATGCGGTGGGCACTGATGTGACGTATTGGAAACCGGGCCAGCGCGTGGGCGTGGGCTGGCACGGCGGTCATTGTGGCATGTGCGACAACTGCCGACGTGGCGAATTTTTTGGCTGCACGGTGAATCTCCAGATAACGGGGATTTCGTTCGATGGTGGTTACGCGGAGTACATGGTCGCACCGCAGGTGGCGGTGGCGCTGGTGCCGGAGGATTTGACGCCCGTCGAAGCCGCGCCTCTCATGTGCGCGGGCATCACGACTTACAACGCGTTGCGCAATAGCCCGGCGCGGGCAGGCGATCTGGTCGCTGTGCTTGGGTTGGGCGGGCTGGGGCATCTGGGCGTGCAATACGCGGTGAAGATGGGTTTCAAAACGGTGGGTATTGCGCGCGGGAAGGACAAAGAACCCCTGGCGCGGAAACTCGGCGCATGGCATTACATCGATAGCCAGGCGGAGGATCCGGCGGCGGCGTTGCAGAAGATGGGCGGCGCGAAGGTCATCATCTCGACAGTGACGAACGGTGACGCGATGAGCGCGACGGTAGGCGGGCTGGGCCCGAACGGCGTGTTTTTCACGATCGGCGCGGCGCCATCCATGCAGGTGTCGCCGATATTCCTGTTGCTTGCGTGCCGGTCGGTGAAAGGCTGGTATTCCGGCACGGCGATCGATTCGCAGGATACGCTGAAGTTCAGTGTTCTTTCTGGGGTGCGTTCGATGAATGAGGTGTATCCGTTTGAAAAAGTGGCAGAGGCTTATGCGCGCATGGAAAGCGGCAAGGCGAGATTTAGGGTGGTGTTGAAGATGTAAGGAGCAGTTGACGAACGGCTTTTGCATCGTAGGTTGTGCGCCATGGAAAGAACGGCAGGCAGCAGGGTATGGGCGCGGATTGTCATCATGGCGGTTTTTTTGGCGCTGACGGGTGGTGCGGTTCACGCATCGCCCACAAACATTTATGCGGTGCCGTTGAATCTCACGGCTAAAATTTATCGCCTGACGGACAACAAAGAACTTCTGTTCACTTTCAAACGCACCATCACTGAAACGAATGCCAGCGTGGTGGCGTTGCGCGAATTCTGGACGACGAACGGTATGCTGGCGGCGCGCGAAGTGGTGCGGTATGAATCGAACCGGTTCCTGTCGTATCAGTTGCTCGAACCGATGCGCAACGCGCGCGGGCGTATCTTTGCCGGCGGCGGCCAATCGCAATTGAACTTCAGCTATACGGAAAGCGGCACGCCCACGCGCACGGCGGAGGAGGCACTGCAACCAGACACGATGATCGCGGACATGATGGGGCCGTTCATCAATGCGCATTGGGATGAATTAATGCGGGGTGATGGCGTGAAGTTCCGCTTCGCGGTCATGAACCGCCAGGAGACCATCGGGTTCAAATTCGCCAAGGATTCCGAGACCACGCGATACGGCCAGCCGGTGGTGCGCTTAAAAATGTCCGCGACGAGCATGGTCTACTCGCCGTTCGTGACCCCGCTATATTTCACGGTGGCGAAGAACGGGCCGCATCGGGTGCTGGATTACACGGGTGAGACCACACCGCGTATCATCATCGCCGGTGAATGGAAAGACGTAGAGGCGTTGACGGTGTTTGATTGGGAAAAATAAAACGTTTCAGGTGGCGATGGCGATTTCGACTGGTTTGGGGAGTGAAAAGTAGAACGTTGCGCCGACGTTTACCACGCCGGTAGCCCACACACGGCCGCCGTGACGGGCGATGATGCGTTGGACATTCGCCAACCCGATGCCTGTGCCAGCGAAATCAGCCTGCCCGTGCAGGCGTTGAAATACACCAAATAGTTTATGCGCGTACAGCGGGTCAAAACCCACGCCGTTATCGCTCACGAATATCACTGTTTCATCGTCGCCGCCCGGGACGGAGCCGATCTCAATTTTCGCCTCAGCGGATTTACTGGTGAACTTCAACGCATTGGAGACCAGATTCATCAGGACCATCCGCAACAAAGCCAGGTCCGCCCGCACATGGGGTAGTCGCTGGATCTTCCAGGTGATCTTCCGCCCCTTGGTTTCTTCCTTAAACTCCGCCCGCGTGTCCACCACCAGCATCTCCAGGTTCACATCCTGCAGTTTCATCGCCGTCCGGCCGACATGCGCAAAATTCAACAGGTCATCGATCAACTTTTCCATTATTTCGGCCGAACGGGAAATCGTTGCGAGGTACGAGAGGCTTTGTTTTGAAAGCGTGGAGCCGGAATCGACCTGCAGGTGTTCGGCAAAGCCCATGATATGGCGCAAGGGTGCGCGGAGATCATGCGAGACGGAATAACTGAACGCCTCCAGTTCCTTATTGGCGGCCTGCAATTGCGCCGTCCGCTCTTCGACGCGCTCTTCGAGCACCTCGTTGAGATGGCGGATCTCATCCTGCGCCTGCTTGCGCTGGGTGATGTCCCGCACATTGCACTGGATGACGTTTTTATCACCGGCGGGATACACGTTGCTGACAAATTCCACGGCGATGTGCCGGCCATCCTGCGTTTCCAACGGCAGGTCCTCATAACGCACGTAGCCTTCTTTTTGCAATCGTTCCAGCATGGTCTGGTTCGACTCCATGTCTTTGAAAGGACTCAACTCGCCCACGGTTTTGCCGATCATCTGTTCCCGGGTGAAGCCCAACAACTTGAACAGGAAAGGATTCACGTCATTGATGCGTCCCGTGTCTACATCCAGGATGAGGATGCCATCCTTGGCCGCTTCGAACAGCCGGCGATAACTTAGTTCCGAGGCCCGTATGGCCCAATCACTCCGCTGCTCTGCTGTCGTCGGATGGGTATCCGGTTCTGCGGGCCCGGTGTTCACGGGTATGACGCGGACCAGTGCCGTAATGGCTGGATCGGTTTGTTGCATTTCATTTGCCTCCTGGTTTACGACTGTTTGTCTTTGTATGGCCGAAGAGTCTGTTGGAGCGGCTAACTTTTTGATGGTCCCATTCGCGCGCGGACTGTCAGTCACGTGCAGGACTTTTTTCACCGTGTCGAGCAATTCATCCAGCGTGTAGGGCTTGGTGAGCGTGGCTTCGGGTATGAGCCAGGGGCTTTCGGCAAATTCTTTTTTCGGCGGGACAGCGGTGGCCATGATGACCGGCAACACCATGCGGGCGGCCCGCAATTTTGCGAGCAGTTCCACCCCGGTCATTTTGGGCATGGAATTGTCAGTAACCAACAGGTCGTAGTCATAGACCTGCAAATACGACCAAGCAAACACCCCATCTTCCGCTTCATCCACCTCAAATCCTGAGCGGCGCAATTTCCCGCCGATCAAATGGCGGATCTCTGGTTCGTCCTCCACCACCAGGATGCGGCAGGGCCGGCTCGGCTGCTGATGTTTCGCGTTATCGACAAAGACAGTCGCTGGCGCAAATTGGTTCTCGTTCATAGTTAATGACTCTAGGAGGAAATATCACCTGTTAATATGGGGTGAATTACCCAGGAGGAAGGGGCCAGAGTCCGGTCACGAGGCAAAATCTGGTGAGTCTTGCGTGTTGGTGTTCTCACGCGGTTTGACGGCGACGTTCGTGCGCGGACTGTCAGCCACGTGCAGGACTTTTCTCACCGTCTCCAGCAATTCATCCAGGGTATAGGGCTTCGCCAGCGTGGCATCGGGTATGAGCCAAGGGCTTTCGGCAAATTCTTTGGCCGGCGGGACGCCGGTGGCCATGATGACTGGCAATACAATGCGGGCGGCCCGCAATTTCGCCAGCAGTTCCAAGCCGGTCATTTTGGGCATGGAATTGTCCGTGATCAGCAGGTCGTAGTCATACGCCTGCAAATACGACCACGCAAAAACCCCATTTTCCGTTTCATCCACGACAAATCCGGTGCTGCGCAATTTCCCCACGATCAGATGGCGGATCTCCACTTCGTCCTCCACAACGAGAATGCGAATGGGCGGGCGAGGTTGCTCCTGTTTCGCGCTATCAACAGAATTAGTGGCGGGCGTAGATTGGCTCTCGCTCATAATTAATGACTCTAGGTGGAAGAATTAGTTTATGCCATGGGGTGAATTACCCATGTCGGGTGTCGGGTGGGAGAAGGTACGGATTATGGTGGAAAGGTCGAGTTACGAGCTGAATATGCAGCACGGAACTACTCGTCAAAAACTTTGGTGATGCCGGTCACTTCCTTGCCGTCGTAGTAAGCCCGCCATTTTCCGTCGGTGCCCCAAACGGCCATAGTGCGATAATTGGAGCATTGAACCCAACGCCGCTCACCGGGCTTTACCGGCAGGACTTTTTTACCTTCGAATGACTGTGGTATGTACTCCATCAAGCACCATAATCCTATCTTCAAGGATACCCTAACCGTCTGTTGTTACTCACTGTGTGTATTTAGCTATGACAGAAAGGTCAGACCACAAACGGCACGAGGGCCTTCACCTGTTGGCGGTAGGCGGGATATTGGTCGGGGAAATGTTGGAGCATGAGGCGTTCTTCCTGGAGGAGTTTTATCCAAAACGCGAAGATGGCTAATAGCAGGCTGACGAACCCGCGCGATTGGCCGATATCGATGACGGTGCCCAGCCACATGAGAAGTATGCCGGTGTAGATCGGATGACGTACAAACCGGTAGGGGCCGGTGCGGATGAGTTCGTGGCCCTGCTTGAAGGTGACATTGGCGCTCCAATTATCGGCGAGGGTGTGCCGGGCCCAGATGGCGACGAGCAATCCCGCCACGACCACGGCAGTACCGGTGATGAGCACTGCATCAGTTTCAGGAATCAGTTGATGGTTCAGAGGAGGCGGAAATTTGCGGTATACCATCAGAAACCATCCGATGGTAAGAGGGATGCGCTGGCGGATGGCGGACCCGATGGATTCGCGTTCCACCGTCTGCTTCACACGGACGGCTGCCGCGACCCAATAAGCGATAAAGATGAGCCAGCAGGCGGTGACGATGTAGCTGACGGTCAGGCCCATAAGAATCATTGTATAGAGGCGAAAATGCAGTGTCAGGTGACATTGTATGATTTAAGTGACAACCAATAATTGCTGAAGTTCTGGCAATGGGCGGTTAGCAGATTTCTCGGGTTCGGTCAGGATATGCGTATGAATGCATCGATCGAGGTTGCGGATGAGAAGGCAAACCTGCTGGGCATCACGAATGTGATACCGGGGGAGAAGTATTGGGTGCAGTGCAAAGGCTTTAGGATTTTGGCGATGGCAGATAAGGACGGAACGTGGCGGAGTTTCTTCACGGGCAAAGAATTGCCGGATGTGGTGGGGGTGGTGCGTAGGGTTTAGTGTTGCAGGATCGATGTTGGCGATCAGCTTCTGGTTATCTTCTTAAAGGTGAGTTCGAAATCCAATGTGAGTTTTCAATAGCTAAAGGAACTTGAATCCTTTACGACGCACACGATACTCCCATCATGAACCGCCGAAAATTTATCCAACTGAGTGCTATTTCTGCCGGGGCCGCATTGGCCGGAGTGAAACAAGTCATGGGGGCTGACAAGGTGCCCGTCAATCCGATGAGCAACGTGGTGGACCGGGTGGGGCGTCAGGTGGTGTTGCCCAAGTCGCCGACAATTGCGATGCCGATCGGGGTGGCGCCGCTGGCGAAGGATGCGTTGGACCCGATGTTCGACGATATGCGGTCGCGAGCGGGAGTGAATGTATTGATGACGTTCAGCTATACGCATGAGACTCATCGAGCGGGGGTGGAACCGAGTAAAACATTTCACGGGGGAAATTATGCGCGCGTGCATATGGAGTATTACAAGGACCAGCCGTTGACGCTGGAAGACATGAGCGCGCCAGAGTTCGGTGGGGTGGATGTGCTGGAGCGGGTGATTCCGGTGGCGCAGAAACATGGCATGAAGGTGTTCCCGTTCATTCTGGAGGATAATACCCTCCCGGCATTGGTGAAGAATTGGGAATCGATGTACGAAGTGGACCATCATGGGCGGCGCGCGAACGGGCATCCAGGCGGGTTGTGCTACAACCATCCGCGTTACCTGAATTTCACGCGGGGACTGCTGGAGGATTACGCGAGGTCGTATGACATCGGCGGCATCATGTGGGGCTCGGAACGGCAGAGCGGATTCCTGAATGCGCTCTGTCTCTCACAGAGCAACGGGCAGGACCCAAGCAAGGCGACGTGCTTCTGCGACTTCTGTTTGGCGAAGGGGCGTGCGCAAGGAATCGATGTGGAACGCGCGCGCAAAGGTTTCGGTGAGGTAGAGGCATTTGTGTTGGCGAGCCGCAAGGGCGTGAAGCCGCGCGACGGATTTTTCACGACTTTCTGGCGGATATTGTTGAAGTATCCGGAGGTGTTGGCGTGGGAAAATCTGTGGGCGACGAGCCGGCATGAATTCCAGGCGGCGCTCTACCAGCACGTGAAGGGGATCAATCCCAAACTGCAAATGGGCTGGCATGTGTGGCAGAACATCACGTTCAGTCCGTTCCAGCGCGCGGAGGAGAACCTGGAGGAGATGGCGATGTACTCGGATTTTCTCCGGCCGGCGGTGTATAACAACGTGGCGGGCGGACGTTTTGTGACGTTCGTGAACGACGCGCGCACGACGGTCTTCGGTGACCTCACACCACAATCGGCGCTGGAGGTGATCTACCAGCAGATGAATTACAGCGAAGCGCGGTATGACAAACTGGCGGCGACGGGATTCTCGGCGCAGTACGTGGAGCGCGAAGTGCGGCGCACGGTGGAATCGGTGGGCGATCACCCGGTGCAGGTCTGGCCGGGGGTGGACATCGATGTGCCGGTAGGCGCGGAGGAATCGCATTGCACGCCGGAGAGCGTGGGGCAGGCCGTGACGGCGGCGTTCAACGGCGGCGCGCAAGGCATCATCCTTTCGCGCAATTACACAGAGATGAAGCCGGAGAATCTGTCCGGTGCTGGCAAGGCGATGAAGGAACTGGGGCTGATCTAGGCCAGGATATCTTCGTCAGGCATCGGTGGGTCGGGCCGTCGCGGCGTCTCTTCGGCGGGCGCAGCGGTGTCGTCCCCAGGTGCGGCGGGATTGTCAGCCGTAGTCGCCACCACTGGCGGCTGTTTCTTGAGCAGCAAGTCCGTGACGGGAAGGATGGCGATGAGGACGGAAATGGCCACCGTGTCATTGACGAGTTGGGCGAAGAAGTTGGTCGCCAACAACGCAGCGCAAATGATGAATAGCGCCAGGGTCTTCCCGATTTGGACCTGGCTGTCGTCATAGTCATCGGCCAATTCATCCATGGCTTCTTCTACTTCTTCCAGCCGGTCTTCAATCGACTGATGTTTTCCCGGCAGCGGGATGAGTTGGACCAGGCAAATGAAATTCAGGGCCAGATAAAGAAATGTCATGCCGATGGCGAACATGTTCCACGGCTCGAGATTCTCTGAGGAATGGTGGGAGAACGATAGTCCCAGGATCGAGAACATCGTGGAAAAAGCGAATTGTGACGCGATGATGCCGACGATGACGATGAGGAACCAGATGTAGAAATAGACTTTCCAGCAGTAGGATGAATCAAAGCCGGCAAAGGCATTGACGACGGCCAGCAGGCTTAACATGAGCAACAGGATCAGTAGTTGCGGATGCGAAACAATGTAAGGAATCTTAAGTGCCGTATAAACCGCGACCAGCGTCCAGACCAGCAGGATCTCTTTGTTGATGTGTTGCAGCACCTTCTTCTTCAAGAAGATGGTGTACCCCAGCGTAAATATAACTACGACCACCAGATAATGGAGATGCGGATCATAAGGCTGCTCGTGTTTCCCCGGGATAAAACCCAGCAGCGAACCCAGTGCACACGCCAGGACTATGCCTGCATCCTTCATGGTCATGCGGCCAATGAGCAGGATAAAACCCTGCGTCAATAACCCGGCGAAAAAGAAAAGGATCGCGTCAGAATTCACGGCTGAATTCCAAAGCATGGGCAGATTTTTACCGCCGGTCAACTATTCAGGATGCTGCTAAGATTCCCGCGTTCAGTCATTGATGCCGAGCAATTCGACCTCAAAGACGAGCGTGCTGTTCGGCGGAATGGCGGGCGTGGGGCTGTGATCGCCGTAAGCAAGGTTCGCGGGGATCTCAAACTTGAATTTGTCACCTACATGCATGAGTTGCAGTCCTTCGGTCCAGCCGGGGATGACGGCATTGAGCGGAAAGCTCACAGGCTGGCCGCGTTGCACGGAACTATCGAAGACGGTGCCATCGAGCAGCATGCCAGTGTAATGTACTTTGACGGTGTCGGTGGGTACCGGCGAGACGGAGCCGGTGCCGCGTGTTAATACCTGATATTTAAGTCCGCTGGCAGTGGTGATCATGTCGGATGCGTTCGTAGTGGTTTGAGAGACAGTGGTTGCGGGTATCTGGGTAGTGGGCAGCGAGGTCTCAGATTGTCTGGTGCAACCCAAAAGGCAAAGGCTCGCGGCGACGGCGATGGAAATCCGTATTTTTTTCATAAAAATTTGCCGCGACCTTTCGCAGCGCGGACAAAACTTCGGCGAAGTGTGTTGCGAGGTCAAGTTATGTTGTCTGAAAAATTCGGAGCCCGCTTAGGACTTCTGTTTGCGCGAAATGCAGACGTACCAGATGCCGGAGGAGAAGAAGACCACGCTGCAGCCGGTGCAGAACCAGATGAGAAAGGGCACGTGCAGATAAAACCACGCGCCGACAGCGCCACCGGCCGAAAGCCCGCCGCAGAGAAACGAGTAGAAGGCGCTGGCCCGTGCGTTTTGCAGGCTTTTCTGGAGAATCAATTCCATCGCTTTGTCCGCGCGCGAGAGCGCGGCGGCGCACTTTTCCGAGCAAACTGTCCGTTGGGTGTCAGAAAGTTTGGCGCAATCGGCGCAGACGGCACGTCCGCAATAACAACAGACGGCAATGGCCTCGGCATTATGGGTGGAGCATTTCACCGGGTGGAAAGTGGAGTTGCCGTGCGGGATTTGCAAACGCAAATGAAGCGTTGTAACCGGTTTAAAATGCTGTATTGTCTTCATCTTGTATAAATCACTTCTTCATCGCTGGTTCGGTCCGGGCACCCAAACAACTGGTCAGGAAACAACTGAATCCATGGCGCAACGCGGCGACGCGGAGGCGCAATTCAATCTGGGTGTGAAATATGCCGCCAGCACTGGCGCGGCGCAGGATTACGCACAGGCGGAATTCTGGTATCTCAAGGCGGCCGCGCAAAACCATCCGATGGCCAATTTCAATCTCGGGCAGATGTATGCCTACGGACACGGAACACCGCGTGACACAGTAAAGTCGCTGGTGTGGATCCAAAGGGCCGCCGATCTCGGTGATGCCGGTGCCCAATACAGCTTGGGCAATACCCATCACAAGGCGGGAATGAACAAGCTGTCAGAGAATATTTCGGAATCGCGCATCGCGGCTTATAAATGGTTTCGGCTTTCTGCGATGCAGGGTTACAAGGACGCCGACCAGGCGTGCGAAATGGTCAACATCACCATGTCGCGTGAAGACGTTGAAGAGGGTGGGCGACAGATTGCTGCGTTCACCGTGACAAAGACGATCACGCATTGACGCGCAGGCTGTATCTCTGCGTTTGATTTCCGGGGCAGTTGTGCGAATACTTGGGCGGAGTGATTCACAATGTTTAGTGCCATGCGCCGGATGCGGTATTTTCGTTGCCTGATTCTTTCAGTATTTCTTTGCCTGGGCGCACTTGCGTCTGCCCATGCCACTGTCATCTTTTCTGATAGCTTTGAGAACGGCCTGGATCCCAATTGGCTGGTGGGTGACGATAATCCGGATGACGTGCCGTGTTATTGGGGCGTGGTGGATTCGGGTTTCGGTGGTGAAGGCACGCACGGCGGCACCAACAAGGTCTATTGTGCGGGCTACGGTTACGGCGGGTCATATGCCGCGCCGCGTTATCGCAATTCGATGGCTGCTTACATGCTGCGCAGCATCGACCTGACCGGATACACCAACGCGACCTTGAGTTTTTGGACCAAACTACCGTCCGGCGAAAATAATTCTGATTTTTGCTGGGTTTACATGGATGATCAGTTGCTCTGGTTCCGCGATAACGCGATGTCTGGATGGACGCAAACGAATTTCAGCCTGAATGGTTTCGTGAACGGCATCCACACGCTCAAATTTCTTTTCACCACCGACACGTCCGTCACCAACGAGGGCTGGTACATTGACGATATCTCCATCACGGACGACTACACGCCGGGTCCTCCGCCGACAAACGATTATTATACCAACGCTCAGGTTTTGACCGGCGCGGCTGGTGTGGTGCGCGGGAACAATGCCGAAGCCACGGCTGAACCTGGGGAGCCAGCCGGTTACAACACGGTCTGGTACCAGTGGACGCCGACGACCAATGGCCCGGTCATGTTCACCACTGCTGGTAGCGGGTTTGACACGATCATGTGTGCCTACACGGGCACGGCGATCTCGAACCTTGTTTCCATTGGATGCGATAACAACAGCGGCACGAACGGGTCGAGCCTGCTTTCGTTCAACGCCACGAATGGGACGACGTATTCCATTTCCGTGCGCGGCAATAATGGTGAGCGGGGATTTATCGCGTTGAGCTGGACGCAAACCAACGGCCTGGGCCAGCCACTGTTGCCGGACCTCATGATGTGGGCCGACGAATCGCGTGGTTATCTCTATGGCTGGACACTGGATCGAACTACGATTCCAAATCATACCCTGTTGCGCACATCTACGGCGGAGCCAAATATCGGGGCTGGCCAGTTGGAGCTGCGGGGAAGTTCTTCAGCGCCGGGGGTGTTTCAGCGGATCTATTATTCCGGCGGTGGTTCGTACGACCGGTATGCGGGCACATTCACATTTCATCCCGGCCATGGGCATCTGCATTTTGATGATTGGCTCGTTCTGAACCTGCGCGCCGCGCTCACGAACGATGTCGTAGGACCATTGGTGGCAGCCGGGGCAAAAATGAGTTTCGCGATCATCGATGTGGTCCATTACAACGCGTCCCTGCCGGGTTCGCCGGGGGCGGCGGTGTACGGGGGTGGTTTGACGCAAGGGCTCTCCGTGGGATGGGCGGATGTGTACGGCGCAAATCTGGCCGGACAATGGATCGATATCACGGGTGTGCCACCGGGGCGCTATTGGCTGGAGGCGGTGGTGGACCCGAACAACGCCATCCTGGAATCCAACAAGTCGAACAATGTCACGCGCATCCTCATCACGCTGGGCGCGCCGCCGAACGATAATTTCACCAACGCCACGGTCATCACCGGCAACACGGCGGGCATCGTGGATTATAATATCGATGCGACGAAAGAAACCGGCGAGCCGAACCACGCCGGGAACGCGGGCGGCCATTCGCTCTGGTACCAATGGACGGCGCCTTCCAACATGACGGTGAACGTGTCCACCGAGGGGAGCAGCTTCAATACGTTGCTGGGCGTGTACACGGGAATAGCCGTGAATGCGCTCACAGTCGTGGCCACGAATGATGATTTCAATAACTCCACGAACACGAGCAAGGTCACTTTTTCGGCGATTAAGCACACGAACTACTGGATGGCGGTGGATGGCCTGAATTCGAATAGCGGCCGCATAGAATTTTGTTTGAATCCCGCATGGAATGACGACTTTGCCAACGCCGTGGTGCTCACGAACTATTCAGGCACAACTTCAGGCAGCAATCGTGGCGCGACCAAGCAAAGCGGCGAGCCCAATCATGCGCCGTTCCCCACCAGCAATTCCATCTGGTATTCATGGACGCCGGGCACGAATTGTTTGATCACATTTGACACGATTGAAAGCGGCTTTAATGCGGTGCTCGCCGTCTATACCGGCAATGCAGTCAATGCGCTGACGCTGGTGACCAATGATGACGGGTCGGTGGGGAACCTGGGCTGGAGCCGCGTCACGTTCAACGCGCACGCGGGTACGAATTATTTCCTCGCCGTCGCCGGGACGAACGGAAACGGCGGCCTCGTGAACCTGAATTGGAACATCGCCGGGCCGCCGGTGATCATCATGCAGCCGGCCGCCACCAATCGCGTGGCTGGGTCCATCACGGCCTTCACCGTGGCCGTCAGCGGCGCGCAGCCGTTCTCGTATCAGTGGCAATACGCGGGTGCCAACGTGGCCGACAGCAAATTTTACTCAGGCTCAACTACGCCGACGTTCACCATCAACGGAGTTCGTCCCAGCGATGTGGGAGCATATTCGGTCATCGTCACGAATGCCTTCGGGGCGGTGACCAGCGCACCGGCTGCATTGATCGTGCTGGATAATCCGCGGGTGGTTTACATTGATCCGGTATCCGGCCAGGTCGGCGGCATCGTGGCCGTGCCCATCCAGTTTCAGGCCACGGGCAATGAACACGCGGCCAACTTCAGCCTGTTGTATGACCCGCTTTGCCTCGGTGGTCCATTTATCACGAACAGCCCGATCGGCGCGGGATTTGTGAGCGATTACAGTCTGGTTTCCACCGGGCGTTTCGGCGCCAACTTCACAATGCCCGGCACGCAGGTCATTCCATCGGGCCAGCAGGAACTCGCGCTCATTTTGTTTAACGCGGCGAACGGGCTCACCAACGGCACGATCACCTCTGTCGGGTTCTGTGATTCACCGGTGACACGGCTGGTCACGGATACGAACGGTCTTCCGCTCACGACGGAGTTCGCGGCGGGAACCATCACGTTGCAACTGGTAAACGCGACGGAATCCGGTTATCGCCTGGCGGATGGGCGTTTCCAAATTGTGCTTAACGGATTTCCCGGTAAAAACTATGCTATCGAAGCGTCCACCAACCTGGTGACGTGGACATCGTTGATGACCAATACAACGGACCAGACCGGTCTGCTGCCGTTCATCGACAATGGTTCGACGAATCGACAGATGAGGTTTTACCGGGCCAGACTGGTCCAGTAGGGAATAGAGCAGGGAATAGAAATGGCAAATACGGTCCAGGAGATTGATGCCCGGCGCAACTTTCATCGCCGCCGGTGGGTGCCGGTTTTTCTTTTCATCCTGGGAATCGTTGTTTTCCTGCCTTCCATCTGGTCAGAAACCAGCGTCACTGAGCGCGATGAATATTCGCTCTCGTTCCGCACACCGATGGAGATGAAAGAGCGGGGCGCATGGCTGACCCCGTGGCTGGACCGGCAACCGCGCCTGCGCAAGCCCCCGTTGTTGTATTGGGCGACGTTGGCGGACTACAAGATATTTGGGATCACGCTCGCTGCCGCGCGCATCTGGGGCGTGCTGGCGGGAGCGGGCCTGGCCGTGTGTTCGTGCCTGGTGGCCCGCGAAATCTTTCGCACGAACGGAATGCTGGCCGGGTTGCTGACGCTCAGCAGTGTGGGCGTGGCAGTGGAGGCGCGCCAGGCGATGCTGGACCTGCCGGTGGCGTTCTTTTCTGTGCTGGCGGTATTGTTCTGGTTGCGCTGGATGGGGCATGAACGCTGGCGGGACATTCTTCTATCGGCCTGCGCGCTCGGTTGCGCTTTCCTCGTAAAGGGACCGGTCGGACTGTTCTTTTTCCTGATCGGCGCGGTTGCTGCGTTGTGGGGTTTCCACGATTGGCGCATCCTTCGCCGCCGTCCGATGCAACTGCTGGGCTGGTTCGTGTTGGTGCTGGCCATCTGTCTGCCGTGGCCGTTGTTGATGCGGCATCTGTGGGGTGATCGTTTCACGGAAACTCTGGATGGGGAAATGGCTGCGCGCCATTTCATTGATTGGGAATCCATCCGGTTCATCTCCACTTTCTCGGGGTTATTGGGACTGATTTTTCCGTGGACGCCACTCTTTTTCGGCGCGGTGGTGGGCTATTTCATGAAGATACGTTACGGCTCGCGGCGCAGCCAGACCTGGCTACTCATCTGGTGTCTCGCAACGGCGATGCCGTTCTTCCTGATGAAAGCCTCCGAGCGTTATCTGCTGGCCTTGGCGCCGGTGGAATGCGTGATGATCGCCTCGTGGCTGGAGGATGGTGAAACATGCGCGCGTCGCTGGCTTTGCCGCGCGTGCGTGGGGATGCTGGCGCTGGTGGCGCTGTTTTTCAGCGCGGCGGTGATCTGGTTCAAGCTGGGGATCGTGGGCCCCGTTCTGTGCTTTGCGGCGACCGGCTGGACGTTGTGGCAGGCGATGCGCACCAAATCGAATCTTCGCGTGGCCCTGGGCGCGGTCGTCACCATGTCGCTGTGCCTGGGCGTGGTGTATCCGCAATTCGGAGTCAATGCCATGCCGCCTGACCTGCAGGAAAAGCTCGCCGGTCTGCCCGCCGCACAATTCGACGGCATTCATCCCTGCCTGATTTCCATGAGGCTGGGCTATAGCGTGCAGCGGTTCGATAATAAAACCTTCCCGACTGAACTGGCCGCGCATCCGGATGGGGTGGCGTTATTCCTGACAAAATTTGAGCGAAAAGAATTTGATGAGATGCTGGCCACGAACCATCTGCAGACCACCGAACTGTTTCATTTTGGAACCCTGGCCGCATTGAAAACGTATTTGGGAAGCCACAAATTCGACCGCGATACCCGTTGGGAAGCGTTTGCTACGCGCTCCATCGAGCCGCTACAGATCCAAGTCTATTGCTATCGCATCACGCCTGCTCTTGAGCAGGCGAGGAACTGATCATTTCGTCGCAAAAACTTTTTGCAGCAGGTCCGTGGTGCGGGCGACGGGATTGGCGCGGATGTTTTCCTCCTCCTGGGCGACCATCGCAAAGAGGCCGTCCAACGCCTTGCCGGTCACGTAGGCATCGATGTCTGCCGCGTCCAATTTGATTGAAGTCTTACTCGCGAGAAAACCGCCGATGGAATCCGGCTGCGTGAACTTGCCCATCATCGCTTTGTAACGTGCCGTCACACCGACAGAATCCGTCGCTTTTTGCACCAGTGGATAAAATTTGGCGTACAGGTTCGTGGAGGTGGTGCGTTTGAAATATTCCGTGGCGGCGTCGTTGGTGCTGACGAGGATGGCCTTTGCATCGGCGATGCTCATCTGCTGGATGCTGTCGCCGAAGACGACGGCGGCGGTGGGCACGGCCTCTTCGGCGGCGTGGTTCATCGAGGCGATGAAATCATCGACGAGCTGGCCCTGGCCGGCGGCGCGCAATCCTTTTTCCACGGTCTGCAATTTAGAGGGCAGGGGGATGTGCACGATGGCATTGGTGAGAAAACCGTTGGTGCGGCCGAGATAGGCCACGGCGTTTTGGACACCTTTGCCGAGCGCCTGCTTCAATCCGCCCACAATCTGGTCTTCCGGCAGCGACGCCCCGGCCATCGTCGTGAGATTGGACGTGGTGGAGGAGGATTTGAGGAAATCCAGCACACCAGCGGAAGAGGAATTGCACAGCACCAGCGCGAATGCACAAATGGCGATAGAGAGACGGGTTTTTACCATGTTGCGAAATTATCATAGGATGATGTTCCCGCAAAGAATGAAGTAACGGGCAGGGCTAGGGCTGGCAAGACACGAGCAGTTGAACCCCTCACCCTTTCCCTCTCCCCGCTTGGGCGGGGCGAGGGGACGGCATGGGAAGTCACCGGTACTTCCTGTGAGGTCTGGGCAACATCATTTCTAGAAAGCAGGCGAAGCGCTTAATCCTGGCGGCGTTTACTTACGCAGGCAACTACCGCGCCGATGGCCCCGAGCGCGAGCGGCGAGGGTTCAGGAATGGTGGCGTGGTAGGCTTCGAGGTTATCGATGCCATGCCAGGCGGTGTCGTTGTTGGGAGTGATCTCAAAGGTAGTGAAGGGATCGGTGGAAACGAGCCCGAAGAATCCATTCACGTCGGTGGCTGGCAGGTTATAGGTGCCGGCGAAAATTCCATTGGTCATAAAATCAACCGACACTCCCAAATTCGAGAATTGCGGATTGAGGTCATAACCCAGAGCGAGGATGGCGTTGGTGAACGAGAACGTGAAAAAATTCGTAGTGGAACTTTGGAGGATGGCGCGAAAATAACCGCTGCCATCGATCGTGGTCTGCGCATTCGCGTTGGGAAAGGCCACAAAGGACGGGCCGGAAATGGTGTAGCCGGTCCGGAAAATATTGGTGCCCGACAGCGTGCCGGTGTTGAAATTGTCGAGCAGGTCGCCTGTCCCACCGCCCGCCGCGGTCTCCCACGAAGCCCGGTCGGTGTACAACGTGATCGTGCCGTGAGCATTGATTGCTGCGAACGTGAATAATCCCAGCAAAAGCGCCGTGTGTCTTATCTTCATAGGTCAAAAAGGTTCCGCGTGCATCCTGTGGTAAGACACATGCCTGTTTATCGGAACAATAAGGCCGGGCTTGAGGACTATGATGGTAGCGCAAGGATGATGAAATGGTTGAAGGGGTGAACACCCCATGGCGGCTCCGCGCAAATCATGGAAACCTTTCGGGCAGGGCCGGTGCCGTCAGGGACGGCACCATCAACCTCGAAACGAAATGAACAGGAACCAAATGAGAATCTTACTGTGTTTGATAGTCACCATCACGTTGCTCGCCAATACCGGATGCATTTTCCGGGGACATGGCGGCGACAGCGACCGGGACCATCACGATATGGGTGATCGTGCCGGGGACCATGACGATCACGGTGCGGACCACACAGATCACGGCGACCAGGGTTATCACGGGGACCAGCATTGAGCTAAAGCACGCTGCGCCGGGGTGTTGCGCGGCGAGAGGGTGATTTTGATTGCTGTGAGATCTTCGGTCTACTCTGACTGACAACATTCCATAAGTCGGCGAACGATTCTCCTTCTCCTCGGGGGAGAAGGCCGGGATGAGGGCGGGCGTTAAATCAAAAATCACGGCTTCGCCGCCGGTGCATTCGTGCCAGGGCTGGCTGCCGGTTTCGCATCGGCATCGGTCACGCGTTTGGCGACGATGTCGTACTCGGCAATGTCGCCGACCTTGCGATGGAGCTTGAGCTCGTCAACGGCCACCTTGCCTTTGTATTCCACGCGCAGGTCGTTGTCCTGGAACTTTTCCGGCTCCACGAAGGATATTTCGTCCTTGTTGACCTTGCCCTCGATGATATCCACGGTGTTCGTTCCGATAGCTCGTTCACCGGTGGCTTTGCCGGTGAGGTTCGTGCCATCGACTTTGAAATCGAAGGTGTATTTCTGCTGGCCGATCTGGGAATCAAATTGAGCCTTCCACTTTCCGGCCACGGATTCATCCGCGCCCCAGGCGGAGGCGGTGAGGGCTAATGTGAGTGAGGTCAAGGCGATGAGTTTGAGATGGGTTTTCATGATGTCGGTTATGGTTTGGGAACGGAATCTTTGTAGAACCAAACGGAGGGGAGCGCAAGCTCTGTGGTGGGAAGAGAGGTGCCAGATGCGGGAGTGTCAGCTGTCAGGGAAAGGCGGAACAGGGGCAAGTCAGAGTCTCCTTACGTCGTCTCCTACATAAATTAGTTTTTTGGCTCGCCCTCACCCAAACCCTCTCCCCCACGGAGAGGGCTTTTACGTTCGTCGTCTCTCTAGCTTTTTCATGAGTGCATCGATTCGGTTGAACAATGGCGAAGCGGCGCGCTCGGAGAGCGCTTTTACAGCAGGGCGAAAAAGACCGTGCACAAGCTGTGCACGTGATTTTTGGGGTTTTGGCGGTGCGAAGATTTGCAAGCTGCTTTGGTTCTGTTGGTTGCGCGGTGGAAATATTTTTTTAGGAAAATGCTATTAGCGTGACCATCACGGTGACAAAATGGGCCTGGATGTGATATAACTCTGGATGTGTTTGCAATGAACACATTTGAAAACATCAAACATTGAATAGGGGCTGAGAGTAGTCAGCGCCGACTGATCCCGCAGGGCGGGACGACTACGAGAAGAAAGGAGACGGCTCGTCAGTAGCCTCGCCCCACCACATCAAAGAAAACCAACATCGAACACTTAACTTTGAACATCAAACAGGTGAATTATGACTAGAAAGAGCAAGATTGCGCGGTTGCCGAATGTGATCCGGCAGGAATTGAATGAACGGCTCCGCGATGGCGGGCGGCTGGATAAACTCGTGAAATGGCTGAACAGTTTGCCCAAGGTGCAGGCGATCATGGAGTCGGAGCACGAGGGCAAAGCGGTCTCGCAGCAGAATATCTCGGATTGGAGGAAGGCGGGTTATCTGGATTGGCTGCGGGATGAGGAGGCCAAGGCGTGGCTGGCGGAATTGAAGGGTGGCGCGGAGGTATTGGAAAAGACGGTGGACGGGGTGGAGATCAGCAAGTTGTTCTCCGCACGGCTGGCGGTGGAGATGACGCGGCTGGCGCAGGCCTTGTTGGATAAAGAGTCGGAGCCGCTCAAGCGCTGGGAACGGGCGTGCGCGGTGCATAAGGAGATCTCGCGGATGCGCCGGGATGATATGTGGAACGTGCGGACGCAGGTATGGCAGGAGCGCTGGCAGCAGGAATTGAAGGAATTGGGCGAGGCAGAGGAGGCGGCGGATCGCCCGGGAAACTGGATGACGCCGGAGGAGCGGGCAGCGCAACAGCGGCGTATCTATGGAACTGCCACGCCGGAGGATTATGAAG